>ERZ791709.152-NODE-152-length-36169-cov-47.8804_pt1 | contig 36169 bp, 30 predicted proteins | sample MGYA00509955_ERZ791709 | MGnify/ENA primary metagenome ERZ791709 (study PRJEB30046, sample SAMN00715153) | human gut metagenome | study: EMG produced TPA metagenomics assembly of the A metagenome-wide association study of gut microbiota in type 2... | reverse complement strand
TTTTGTCGCTTTGCAAGCAAAATCCCACTAAACCCTATAGGTTGCGGATTTGAGGTTTACTTTAAAATAAGAAAGAAGATTATGAAACATGAATTGATCATGAGCGGCTTGCTCATCCTGGGAAATCCGATGTTGACGCACGCTCAGCAAACAAAGACCACTACAGCAGGAAGCATTTCTACTGAGAGCATTATAGCCAAGAAGGAAGAACTTCATCAGGATAGCATCCTGGCGATGAAGGAGAAATTGCGCCAGGACAGCATCCAATGGGAGAAACAGCTCGCAGCCGTAACCATTAAAGGAACCCGCTCACAATTCCGCCAGAAGAACGGAGGAATCGTGGTTCGCATCTCGGGAACTTCTCTCGAGAAGGAGCCAACAACTACGGAAGTACTTGCCAAACTTCCCGGAATGTTCAAGGATAAGGATGGCAAACCGCAGGCATTCATCGGCGGCGCACCCGAAATCTACATCAACGACAGAAAGGTGCAGGATTACAGCGTGGTAGAAAACCTGCCCGTTACTCAGATAAAAGAGGTGAAAGTGATTCATCATCCCGGAGCCGAATACGGCAACAACGTGGGCTGCGTGCTGCTCATTACCACCAAGAAGAACCTGCAAGGACTCGCCATCGTGGAGAACTCCGTCTTCCTCTTCGACTCCTACGTGAGCAACAACCACGATCTCGACCTTACCTACACCCGCGGTAAGATAACGTACTATGCCAAACTTGGTTACGCCAACTGGCAGGGGAAATGGAAAGAACAGGACATCACCACGAATTACGTAAGCGGCAGTAATACTGGCAGTAATACAGGCAGTAATACTGGCGATAACGCCACCACCTACATCGCCTCCTCCACCCTCGACTGCAAGCATAACTACAACGACCACTTCTACTGGAGTGCCGGAGCCGACCTCGCCCTGACGGAAAAGCAAACCATCGGAGTGAAATACAATGGCTACAACATCCATCAGCCGATGCCATTCAAGATGACGAGCTATGCGATGACCAACGATCACGTAGATGACAACGTAACGGGCAACAACAAGTTTTTCTATTACGACTGGCAGCACCACGTGAACGCCTTCTACCAGGGTAATTACGGAGAAAAATGGAAGCTGAACTTCTTCGGCGACTTCGTGAAGCTACACACAGAGCAGGGCCAATTCGTGGATGAGATTTCGGAGCAGGAAGCTAGAAACAAGTTCACCCTCCTGCCACAAAGCGATGGAACCATCTGGGGAGCAAAGGCCCGCGCCAACTACACCATCAACGACAAGCAAACCTGGATGATGGGCGCCGAGTACAACTACGTGAAGAGCGAATCGCGCACCGATTACACCCCTGCCGATAAGGGAACCTCCACCCACAGCATCACCAAGGAAAATCATGCTGCCGTCTTCGCCGAGTATTCACTCGACTTCAAGCCCTTCTCCCTAAGAGTAGGATTGAGATACGAGCACGTGGATAGCCGCCTGGATTCCCACGCCCCACTCCATCGCAAATACGACAACCTCTACCCATCCCTCCTGCTCTCTCATCAGGCAGGCAGATTCTCCCAGTCGCTGAGCTACCGCTCTTCCGAAACCCGCCCATCCTTCCAGGAGCTGAACACGGGCACGGTTTACGCAAACCGCTACTTGAGACAGATAGGAAACAGCCAGCTGGAGCCTTCCAAGCGTCACGAGTTCCAATATCAGGCAAGCTATGGTGACCTCTTCCTCCAGGCAAGCTACACCTACGTGAAGGATTACATCACCAGCATCATCGAACCCTATTCAGATGACCCGCAAACAGGCTACATCACCTGGACCAACATCGACCATTGCTGGAACTGGGGCAGCTTCCTCGGCTACCGCCACCGCTGGGGCTTCTACGAGCCACAGGTGCAGGCAGGCATCCAGCAGGGCTTCATCAAGGCCATCAGCATGGGCAAGGAGAAAAGCTTCCACGACCCCTACTACATCTTCAGCCTCTACAACGGCTTCCATCTGCCCAAGGGCTGGTACCTGAACCTCTCGTTCTCCTACCGAAGCAGCGGCACCTACGAGTACCTCACCATCAACAGCGTGCACAACTTCGACTTCCAGCTCTACAAGAGATTCCTGAAAGACCGCCTCTCGCTAAGCCTGAACGTGAGTGACATCTTCAACACCATAAGCCGAAAGACCGATGGCACCTACGGCAACGTGCGATTCCAGCAGCAGAAGTGGGAAGACACCCGAAGCGTGCAGCTCCGCCTCACCTATCGCTTCAACCAGGCCAAGAAGCAATACCGTGGCGAGAACTCCGCCCAAGAAGCCGTGGGACGAATGGGGGGAAAATAGAGCAGAGACTTTTTTTCGAAAAAAGGTTATATTTTTGTAGATATACTTGCATATTTACTTAGAAAATCGTACATTTGCGACAAAATTCTTGCTTAATTGCAATTTCACAGCATAAAAACAAATTAAAATAAAGCTAATGGTTGACTGTCAGATAATAAAAGATGGAAAGGTAGAAGGGGAAGTAAGGCAAAACGGCCTTACCTTCATCGACAACCATGGGATGGAACGGAGCAACCACATCGAATCGGATGCATTGGAAGTTTCGCTCAAGGAGTGGCATTACCAGAAGTTTGGCATTATGAACCAACATTATCTTGGCAAGGCGAACAACGCCAAGTTTATCGCACAGCACGAGGTCAGACCAGCCCTGCTCTTTTCCATGCCAACCCTTGGCGGCAGCATGAAAGAAGTGTACGGCAATCGTGGTGCGAAAAAGGAAATGATGTGGAAAACAGGCGAGGCAAGCCTCTGTTTTCTAAGCGGCGAAGGTGGTGCCAACACTCACCTGAACCAGGGCACCCAATTCGAAATCTTCAACGTGGTCATCCCGCAGCAATTCATTGAAGAGCTTATCGAGCGCGACCCAGAGGTTTTTGAGCAACTCTCCCCTCTAACCAATCCTACCTTCGACACCCAGACCATCATCAAGTACAACCAGCCCGCCATAGCAGCAGTCATCAAGGCGGCACGAGACATCCAGCGTTCCCGCCTGTTAGGCAACCAAGCCTCCAAATACCTGGAATCGAAGATTATCGACTGCCTCTCGGGATTTCTTCTGCCCGCCAGTCTCTTGCCAAGCGCCCAAACCCTCAGTATCAGCATCCGTGACAAGATACACGATGCCCAAAGCATCATCCTCACCCACTATCAGGAAATGCCATCGCTCCACGAGTTGGCGGCAATGGTGGGCACCAACGAATGCACCCTGAAGAAAGCCTTCAAGCAGGAGTTTGGAACCACCGTCTTCCAATATCTTTTTGATTATCGCATGGAATTGGCAGTTCATTACCTCCTCGACACAAGTCTTCCGATAGCTGACATCGGAATCATGCTGGGCTACGATTACCAGAGTCATTTCTGCACGGCATTCAAGAGAAAACACGGGGTAAGCCCGATGGAATTCAGATTAAGACGTGGAGTTATTGCAAGAACCTGACGATGTGTCTTGGTCAGGGTTACCATCGGCATCGGCGACGACATCCATAATTCGAATGCCGCCGCCCTGGAAGTTTCTCTAGGATTTATCTCTTTCTTCATAACATTCTTTTTCTTCAGGATTTAAATATTTGATAGGCAGCAAGACTAACCAGCATCGCTACCTTGATAATTACTACTCCTATTATCATACGCATTTCCTCCAATATAAAAAATCAAACTTTTCTTCCTAACTCAAGTTTCGCATGTAAGCTCCACACGCCCTGAAAGGGCAGAAGCTCCTAGCCCAGGGCATCGCCCTGGGCTAGGAGCTTTTGGGCCTTCAGCCCGTTCTTGAACCACATGCGAAAGTTAAGTATTTTATAATTTCAATTCTTTATTGCATCTCATTTCATATAATGGGATTGCAAAGATAGGTTATTTTTCTCATGGAGATTTTAACATAAAGGAATAAAATGCAAGTTTTACCCTACAGGGCGGGCTGCTTATAAAGCTTTCAGCCCAGTCGTGAACCACAAGCTATAGTCTGTGACTTTAAAACATTTCTTTCCTTTTTTGTAACTTTTTCAAGAAAATATTTGGTAATTACATAATTTTATTGTAGATTTGCAGCAGATTTTTAAAAGAAGGAGTAATTATGAAGAAGGAAAAGAATGAAAATCTGATGAAAATGGATGGGAAGCCGATGACAACAGATGTAAAGCCGATGAAAAAAGGACTGCTATCCCAAATATTCCATCTCTATTACGATGGTTTCAGGACGATGACCCTGGGCAAGACGCTCTGGACCATCATCCTCATCAAGCTTGCCATCATCTTCCTGGTGCTCAAGCTCTTCTTCTTTCCTGATTTTATCAATACGAATGCAAAGAATGGAGACAAGGCTGGCTTCGTATCCAAGGAAATTCTCAACAGATAAAACTCTGGATTTCAATCCCATATTATCGAATATTATCGAAAGAAATAAAATACAAAAACATTATATAATAACAATTTTAAAACCATTCAACTATGATGACAAATCTATTGTTAGACATTACATCAGCCACCATCGACTGGTCGAGGGCGCAATTCGCACTCACGGCCATCTACCATTGGCTGTTCGTTCCGCTCACCCTGGGACTGGCAGTAATCATGGGCATTGCCGAAACATGTTACTACCGCACCAACAAGCCGTTCTGGAAGCACGTAACCCGTTTCTGGCAAAAACTCTTTGGCATAAACTTCGCCATGGGTGTTGCCACAGGAATCATCCTGGAGTTTGAATTCGGAACCAACTGGAGCAACTACTCCTGGTTTGTGGGCGACGTATTCGGTGCTCCCCTCGCCATCGAAGGCATCCTGGCATTCTTCATGGAGAGCACCTTCGTGGCGGTGATGTTCTTCGGCTGGGATAAGGTAAGCCGGGGCTTCCACCTTGCCTCCACCTGGCTCACGGGACTTGGAGCCACCATTTCTGCCTGGTGGATTCTCGTAGCCAACGCCTGGATGCAATATCCGGTGGGGCAGGAATTCAATCCCGACACCATGCGCTTCGAGATGACCTCCTTCCTGGATGTGGCACTCTCGCCATTCGCCATCAACAAGTTCACCCACACTGTCACCTCATCCTGGATCATCGGAGCCACCTTCGTGGTAGCCGTAAGCTGCTGGTATCTCCTGAAGAAGAGAGAAACCCAACTTGCCAAGGCGAGCATCAAGATGGGTGCCGGAGTAGGACTCATCGCCACCCTGCTGGCTGCGATGACCGGCGACAATTCCGCCTATCGGGTGGCACAGGTGCAGCCGATGAAACTGGCTGCGATGGAAGCATTATATAATGGTGGCAAGGGTGAGAGCCTTACGGCGATAGCAGCCGTTCACCCCTTCCAGCAGCCCGATTACGAAAACGAGCAGGAGCCAGCCATGCGCATCGCCATCCCTAACATGCTCTCGTTTCTAGCCACCCGCACAGCCGATGGCTACGTGCCTGGCGTAAACGATATTATCAAGGGTTACACCCACGAGGACGGCACCCGGGAACCATCCGTGCAGGAGAAGATAGCCCGGGGCAAGAAGGCGATTGTTGCCCTGAAAACCTATCGCGAAACCAAGGCCGAAGACCAGCTCCCTATCTTGAAGGAAAACATGAAATACTTCGGATATGGTTACATCAAGGACGCCAAGGAACTGGTACCGAGCATCCCAATCTGCTTCTACGCCTTCCGCCTGATGGTGGGAGTAGGATGCCTGCTCATCCTCTTCTTCGCCCTCAGCCTCTTCTTTGTTTATAAGAAGGAAATCGCCCATTACCGCTGGTTCCTCATTTCCGCCATCATCATGATTCCGCTGGCTTACATCGCCTCAGAATCGGGCTGGATAGTAGCAGAAATCGGTCGCCAGCCTTGGACCATCCAAGACCTGCTGCCAGTAAGCGCCGCCATCTCCGACATCGAGGCAGGCAGCGTGGCCACCACCTTCTTCATCTTCCTGGCACTCTTCACCACCATGCTCGCCGTGGAAATCAGCATCCTGGTAAAGCAGATCAAGAAAGGACCGGAATATGAATAATCTCTCTGATAATCAATGTTTTTCAGAAAGATTTCGAAAAGAATCATAGGATAGTTTTTCAGTAAATAACAAAACCCGAAAGTATTATGACATACGAATTTTTGCAATCATACTGGTGGTTCCTCGTATCATTATTAGGAGCCCTGCTGGTGTTTCTCATGTTTGTACAGGGAGCCAACACCTTGATATTCTGTTTGGGAAAAACGGAAGAAGAGCGTCGCCTCATCATCAACTCCACGGGCAGAAAGTGGGAGTTCACCTTCACCACGCTCGTCACCTTCGGCGGAGCCTTCTTCGCCTCATTCCCGCTGTTCTACAGCACCAGTTTCGGCGGAGCCTACTGGCTGTGGATGATCATCCTGTTCTCGTTTGTGATTCAGGCGGTGAGCTATGAATTCCAGAACAAGATAGGTAATTTTCTTGGACCAAAGACCTTTCAAATCTGCCTCATCATCAACGGCATCGTAGGCCCTCTGCTTCTTGGCGGGGCCGTAGCCACCTTCTTCAACGGCAGCAATTTCCTGATAGACAAAGGGAATATTACCAACAGTCTGCAACCCGTTATCAGCCGATGGGCAAACGCCAGTCATGGTCTTGATGCCCTGCTCGACCCATGGAACGTGGTACTGGGACTTGCCGTACTGATGCTAGCCCGCATCCTGGGCATGCTCTACATCAAGAACAACATCGAGCACCAGCAGATTCAGGAGCGCTGCACCCGCCAGTTGCCATGGAATGCCCTGCTCTTCCTATTGTTCTTCCTGCCGTTCCTCATCAGATTGATGATAAAGGACGGATTCAGCACTTCTTCTTCCAGCATTACGATAGAGAGCATGAAGTATCTTCACAATCTCCTGGAGATGCCAATCCTGCTTGTAATATTATTAATAGGTGTAGTACTCGTTCTCTTCGGCATTTTCAAGTCATCGAGAAGCGTGCAGTATAGAAAGGGAATCTGGTTTACGGGCATCGGAACCGTACTCACCGTGCTGGTTCTTCTGCTGATAGCCGGCTGGAACCACACCGCCTACTATCCGTCAAACATCGACCTTCAGAGTTCTCTCACCCTCGCCAACAGTTGCAGCAGCGAGTTCACGCTCCGCACCATGGCGATAGTTTCCCTCCTCATCCCGTTCGTCCTCGCCTACATCGTCTTCGCCTGGCGCGCCATCGACCGCAAGCGCATCACGCAGGAAGAGATAGAGCAGGGAGAAGCGTATTAACTGAAGTTTCGAGAGTTAGCCCCCCGGAAGCCCAGTACCATTGACTACTCTTCTTTTCGGAACTTTCTGTTTTTACAGAATATTATTCTGCCGCAGTCATCGTTTTCCGCATATTTCAGAATGTTTTCCTAAAAACAAAAGAATATTTGGCGGATGAGATTCTTCTTCTTACCTTTGCAGCCGAAAACGAATAACAACATAAAAAACAAGAGATATGAGTAGTATCAAAAACATCAAGACAAATGTGCTGGGCTATCCTCGCATTGGTAAGAAGCGTGAACTCAAGAAGGCTTGCGAAGCCTATTGGGCTGGTAAGATCAACCGTAACGAACTGGAGAATACCGCCAGAAATCTCCGCAGAGAAAACTGGAACTTGCTGCAGAAGGTAGGCATCGACCTCATCCCTTCCAACGATTTCTCCTACTACGACACAACCCTCGACCTCACCCTCACTCTCGGAGCCATCCCTTCGCGCTACAATAGTCTGAAGGAAGATAAGCTCCGCCTCTATTTCGCCATGGCCCACGGCGAGCAGAACGAGCAGGAAGATGTGATTGCGATGGAGATGACCAAATGGTTTGATACGAATTATCATTACATCGTTCCGGAATTTGTGAAGGATCAGGAATTTTCTCTCTTCGATACGAAAGTGGTGGATGAATTCTGCGAAGCCCTGGAATTGGGCATCAAGACCAAGCCCGTGATTCTGAGTCCGGTATCGTTCCTTCTTTTAGGAAAGGAGAAGGAGGATATCACGGGAATGCAGGATGGTTTCCATCGCCTTGATCTGCTCGATAAGGTTCTCCCGGTTTACGTCGAACTTCTCAAAGCCCTGGAAGAGAAGGGAGCAGAATGGATTCAGATAGACGAGCCTTATCTCTCGCTCGACCTGGACGATGAGCAGCGCAACGCCATCCAGAAGGCGTTCGGTTACATCAGAGAGAACACCCGCCTCAAGATTATCGTAGCCACCTATTTCGATGGCTTGAAAGATAACGCAGATTTGGCGGTAAACCTGCCTGTGGAAGCCCTCCACATCGACCTGGCAAGATGCCCGGAGCAGTTGGATTCCATCCTCAACATCCTGCCTGCAGACAAGATTCTCTCGCTCGGCGTAGTGGACGGCCGCAACATCTGGAAGAACGATTTGGAGAAGTCGACCGAGCTAGTAAACAAGGCGATAGGCAAGCTCGGAGCCGATAGAGTCTTCGTGGCAGGTTCCTGCTCGTTCCTCCACGTGCCATACGATCTGGCGCTCGAAACCAAGGAGCAGAATCTCCCTGCCGGCATCAAGCGATGGATGGCATTTGCGGCACAGAAGATAGAGGAACTGGCTGCCATCAAGGCGCTTGCCGGGGGTGAGACTAAAGAGGGATTCTCTCATCAGGAAAAGACTGCAGAACAAGACTACGCAGCAGGCATCCAGGCTTACTTCGCTGAAAATCAGAAGGATATTGCCGACCGAAAGGTTTCTTTCCTGATTCACAACCCAGAGGTGAAAGCCCGGGTTGCCGCCTTAACCGATAAGGATTCGCAGCGCCATTCAGCATTCGAGGTGCGCCAGAAGATTCAGTATTCAGAGCTCCATCTTCCGCTCTATCCTACCACCACCATCGGCTCGTTTCCTCAGACCAAAGAGGTGCGCTCATGGCGTTCCAAGTTCAAGAAGGGCGAAATTTCGGCTGCCGAATACAATCAACTGCTGAAGGAAGAAACCCGAAAATGCATAGAATGGCAGGAGGAGATTGGACTGGATGTGCTGGTGCACGGCGAGTTTGAGCGCAACGACATGGTGGAGTATTTCGGCGAGCAGTTGGCAGGCTTTGCCTTCACCCAGAACGGATGGGTTCAGAGCTACGGTTCCCGCTGCGTGAAACCACCAGTAATCTATGGCGACGTGGAGCGCAAGCAGGCGATGACCGTGGATTGGAGCACCTTCGCACAGTCGTGCACCCAGTTGCCGATGAAGGGAATGCTCACCGGTCCGGTAACCATTCTCGAATGGTCGTTTGTAAGAAATGACCAGCCCCGTTCTCTCACCTGCAAGCAGATAGCCCTCGCCATCCGTGATGAGGTTTGCGACCTGGAGCGCCACAACATCAGGATTATCCAGATAGACGAGCCAGCCATCCGCGAAGGTTTACCTTTGCGAAAGTCAGGATGGGATGAGTATCTGAAATGGGCGGTAGAAAGCTTCCGGATTTCAGCCAGCGGCGTGGAAGACAAGACTCAGATTCACACCCACATGTGCTATTCTGAGTTTAATGATATTATCGAACATATTGCAGCGATGGATGCTGACGTGATCACCATCGAGTGTTCCCGTTCGCAGATGGAATTGCTGAATGTCTTTGCCGATTTCCACTATCCTAACGAGATTGGTCCGGGCGTCTACGACATCCATTCAGCCCGAGTACCAGAGACTCAGGAGATGGTAGATTTGCTGAAAAAAGCGGAAAGATTCATCGACAAGAGCAAGCTCTGGGTGAATCCGGATTGCGGTTTGAAGACCCGTGGCTGGGCAGAAACCAAGGCCTCGCTCATTAGAATGGTAGAGGCTGCTAAGGAATTGAGAAACGAATAACAAAGTTTGCAAAAGTATTGAGAATACGAATAACAATTTGCATAGTTTTATCAACGGAATCCCGGGGCATTTCTCTATGTCTCGGGATTTTTTGTGTTCCAGCAACTCAAAGCCTTGAAATATTTTATCACCAATCTTTTGCCCATCCAAAGAAAAGCAGTATCTTTGCAGACATGAAACAGGAAATCATAGATAAAATCAACCGATTGGCAAGCCAGGACGAGCCTTTTCTCTTTGTCATCAACCATCAGGGCGACAAGGCGTTCATCCGCCAGCTATCAGATATAAATCCCGAAGAATGCCTCTTCGATTTCGAAGGAAGAGGGAATTCTTCTGATGAGATGAAAAATAATTCGGAAAAGATTGCGGAGATTTCTTGGCAGATAGCCCCACCCCTTTATGAGGATTACAAGCGAAGTTTCGACATCGTGAAGAACAACATCATGGCGGGCAACAGCTATCTCACGAATCTCACCTGCAAGGTTCCCGTAAGCTGCAATCTCTCTTTAGAGGATATTTTCAACCAGGCAAAAGGAAAGTATAAACTGCTGCTCAGAAGAAAGAGAAATCAAGCAGAAGATAAAGCTCAGCAGAAAGAAGAAGAATCGCAGAATAAAGCTGATAAGATTGAAGAAGAATTTCAGAACAAAACTTATCCGAAAGAAGAGAACATCGAAGAGATTTCAAATCCTTTCGTCTGCTTTTCGCCCGAAACCTTCGTCAGAATCAAGAATGGAAGAATCTACTCCTATCCCATGAAGGGAACACTGGATGCATCACTCCCCGATGCCGAAAAGCAGCTGATGGAAGACCAGAAGGAGGCGGCAGAACACGCCACCATCGTAGACCTGATAAGAAACGACCTGAGCAAGGTGGCAGAGAATGTAAGGGTAGACAAATATCGTTACATCGACGTGTTGCACACCAACAAGGGCGACATCCTGCAAACCAGTTCAGAAATCAGCGGTCGCCTGCCCGAAGATTACCGGCAGCATCTGGGCGAAATCCTCGATGCCCAGCTCCCGGCCGGTTCCATCACGGGTGCCCCGAAGGATAAAACCATGCAGATCATCCACGAGGCAGAAGGCTACGACCGCGGCTTCTACACAGGCATCATGGGAATCTACAACCAGGGCGAACTCAATTCCGCCGTCATGATTCGATTCGTCGAAGAAGAAGCTTCGCCTTCCAAGACAGAAAAAGGAAAGAATTCTGAAGTAAGCCGAGAATTGTGTTTCAAGGCAGGCGGCGGCATCACATCAAAGAGCGATTGCCGGAAAGAATACGAAGAAGTGATTCAGAAAATCTATCTTCCGATTCAAGAAAATCCATCTTCCGAATATTAGGAAATCGATTACACAAAAAATTATGAGAATTATGAAACAGCAATTTGTAGAAACAATAAAAATCAAGAACGGCAAGGCCCTGGCCCTGCCCTATCATCAGGCAAGAATGGAGAGAACCATCCGCAGGTTCTTCCCATCCATTGCATCAGAAGAAATAAATCTTTCATCCCTCATTTCTCCCAAAGAAGAAATGAACCTTTACAAGGCACGAGTAGTTTATGGCGCCCAGGGCGTGGAAGCCATCGAGTATGCCCCCTACAAGATGAAGGAGATTCATTCCCTCAAGGTGGTAGAGGATGATTCCATCGACTACACCTACAAGCGCACAGACCGAAGTGCGCTCAACGCCCTGGTAGCCCAGAAGAGCGATTGCGATGAAATCATCATCGTAAAAAACGGCCTCATAACAGACACCTCCTTCACCAACCTCGCCCTTTTTGATGGCAAGAAATGGCTCACCCCCAAGCATCCTCTGCTCCAGGGAACCAAGCGTGCCCAGCTTCTGGAAACCGGCATCATCGAGGAAGCCGACCTCACACCAGAAGACCTCAAGAAGGCAGAAAAAGTGAGTCTCTTCAACGCCATGATAGATTTCGGAGAGCGGGAAGTGGAAATCCAGAGAATCCTATAGCTCAATCACTTCCAAATCATCCGGAACGAAGATTCTACCCTTGAAGTTCTCAGCAGCTTCACGGGTATAATTTTCCTTACGATTAGCCAGCGTCTTCTCCTCCGTATGATAAAGAATGAGATTCTTCACCCCCAGTTCCTCCGCCAGTTTTCCGGCATCAAGCGCCGTGCTGTGGCATTTCTCGTAAGGCTTGAATGTATCGCGGTCGGCATAAAGGCAGAACGCCTCGCACATCATCCAATCCGCCCCCTCAATGTAGCGGCGGTTCTGCTCATTATAAGGCTCATCGCCCAGGCACGCCAAGACCAGAGGTTTAGCATGATTTTCAGATGCAGCTTTATCGGATGCAGCCTTATCTTCTGAAGCATAATCGGATGCAGCCTTATCTTCTGAAACATTATCTTCTGAAGTTCCTGGCAACTCAGCCCGGAATCCGAACTGCTTCTCCTTAGTAGATTGAATATCAAAGCATTCCAGCTTCATATCCCCCACCTCGAAACAATCGCCATCTTCCAGCTGATGGAACACCACCCTTTCAGCCACCTTCGCCAGTTGCTTCTTGGCAAGAATCATGTCGATAATGGTCTTGATCACCTTCATCACCTTGTCGTTTCCATACACATGCAGCAATCCCTCGTACCCCTTGCATTGAGCCACCATGCGGATTACCAAAATCACGCCCAGCACGTGGTCGGTATGCGCATGGGTAACGAAGAGGTGATGAATATCAGAAATCTGAACATTCACCTTCTTCAGCTGCGAGAGGATTCCATTTCCTCCGCCCGCATCTACCAGCATCAGGGTACTGGGAGTCTGGAGCAGAAAGCAGGTATTATAAATCTGGGAAACCGTAGCATTTCCCGTTCCGAGCATCGTAATTTGAGTCGTTGTCTTATCCATTATCTTATCCATTATCTATTTGATTCACGCCCACAAAACTACTCATTTTCTGATAAACCACCAAGAAAAAGCCCCGAAAACTTTGCGTATTCCAAATAATAATCTTAACTTTGCGGCATAAAAACAAAAAGTTGGTTTCGATTATGGCAAATATTGAAAGACAAAAGCGAATCTATCGCAAGCGCATCCCTTACGGAATGCAGAATTTCGAGGATGTAATAAAGGGCGATTGCTACTATGTAGATAAGACTCCCTTCATCGAGGATATCGAAGATGCCAATAAGTATTTCTTCTTCATTCGCCCTCGCCGTTTCGGCAAGAGCCTTACCCTCTCCATGCTCGAAAACTATTACGACATCAACAAGAAGGATAAGTTCGAAAGCCTCTTCGGCGAGCTCTACATCGGAGAGAATCCTACCCCTGAACGCAACAGCTATCTCATCCTTCACCTGAATTTTGCCATGATTTCAGCAGGATTGGATAATTACAAAAAAGGACTTGACGCCCATTGCAGCAACAAGTTCAATACCTTCTGCAGCAGATACGCCCACCTTTTGCCACCGCACACAAAGGAAGAGATGAACCAAAAGGAAGATGCCGTTGCCCAATTGGGATTTCTATGCGACAAATGTGCTGAAGCAGGCTTGAAGATTTATCTCTTCATCGACGAATACGACCACTTTACCAATCAGATTCTTGCCCACAAGGAACATGAAGGACAACACCAAGAACAGACTCTTGGCGAAGAACACTTGCGCCATTTTTTCAATAATATCAAGGGTGCCGCAGCAAGTTCTATAGCAAGAGTTTTCATTACAGGAGTAACCCCTGTAACCATGTACAATTTAGCCAATGTTTTCAACATCAGTACCAACTATTCCCTGGCTCCGGAGTTCAACGAGATGGTGGGATTCACAGAGGAGGAAGTGCGTGAAATGCTGGCTTATTACGCCAGCGTGCTGCCATTCCGCCATAGCGTGGACGAGCTGATAGAAGTGATGAAGCCATGGTATGGCAATTATTGTTTTGATAATTCAGAATGCGGAATGGCTACCATCTACAACCCCGCAATGGTACTCAACTTTGTGGACAATTACATTCAAAGCAATTACGAGATTCCAAAGAAACCATGTGAAGTAATCCCAAGTACAGACCATGAGATTGTTCGCCAGCTCATCCGCTACGCCAAGGAGTTTGCCCACGATTCCAGCATCATAGAAGATATAATGACCAAGGGATTCGCCTTAGGGTATCTATTGGATATTTTCCCAGCCACCAGTATCAACACCCCCGATGGTATTCTCAGTTTACTCTTCTATTTAGGTATGGTTACGATAGACGGAACCTACCAGAGCTACACCCGATTTGTGATTACTAATGAGGCGGTGCGCAAGCAGATGCAGACCTTAATTTAATTAATGAGATAAATACGCCTGCCAAAAGATCAGGATTTTTCTAAAGATTAGAGTTAAAGATCGTGATCAGACTCCAAGTTTTCTGAAAAGTTTTAGTACCTTTGCAGATTGACTTCGGTCAACATGCGTAAGGAACGCATGAAAGGTAAATTTTAAAACTTAGCTGATGGCAGTATCTGAAGATAGAAAGTTTACGAAAGAACAAGTCTATACCCTTCTCGAAGGAGCAAAGGGCAAGACTCTAGGTGAGGTTGACAAATCCCACCAGTTTGCTCGTACCTTAGAAAGTAAAAAGATTACAGGTATCGCTGGAGACGTAATAGAACAATCTGTTTTCGGTTATAAGAAAGACAGCAAACAGGAATGTGATATTGAGATTGATGGTGTTCTTACGGAAGTTAAGACCACTGGAGTTCGTGTACCCAAGAGAGACCTGAAGAATGTAAGCGGAAAAAAAGGAGAAGCTTATAATGTTTACCTAGGTGCAAAGGAAGGTATCAGTATTACACATGTTACCTTTGAGCCTCCGATACAGACAGACTTCAACACCTCTCATTTTTGGGAAAAATCAGAACGGCTTTTAATTATATTCTATGAATATAAATCATACGAAGTTGTGCCTGCTTCCGGCTATGCCAAGTTCCCTATTGTTGACTACTGCTACAATTCTTTCTCGCAAGAAGAAAAAGATAAATTACGAAACGACTGGGAGATTGTCAGCAATCACCTGCAACAGGTTTATCATGATTATCTTGATGAAGAAAAGCGTAATGAACAGTTGGTTGGTTTTACTCACCTTCTTCGTCCAAATCTCTTGCTGATAGAATTAGTACCAGGATTCAAGCGCAAAGCAACAGGCTCTTATCAAAAACCTCGATACAGATTGAAACAGACTTTTGTTGATTACATCGTGCGGGGACATTTTGACAAAAGCAGAGCGAATAACGAAATCGTACTGAAAGAATCGTTTTCAAGTTTCGCCCAGCTGGATGAACGTTGCCATGCACTTACATTAAAGTATAAGGGTAAGACTCTGCCTGAGCTAAGAGAAATGCTTGGAATTGAAGCTAAAGTCAAGGATATTTCAGCTAAATGCGTTATCCGCATGTTCGGAACCGATTGCAATAGGTTAAATCAGATTTCTGACTTCCAAAAAGCCGGTATCATAGCAAAGACCATCACGATTACACCCCAAGGTGGAAGAACAGAGGACATGAAGCTCAAGCACATCGACTTTGAGGAATGGGCAGATAGAGATGCTGACTTTGAAGATTCAGATGTGTACGATTACTTCTGCGAGCACAGTTTCCTCTGCCCTATCTTCTGTGAGCATGATAGTAATGACCCTAGCAAAACCGTTTTTGAAGGGTTCAAACGCTTTGCCTTTGATGAAGATTTCATAGAAAATGAAGTACGACGCACTTGGGAAGATTCAAGAAACTTGATTCATAGAAATGAACTGGAATGGGAATACGTTTATGACAAACAGGGAAACAAACGTATGAACAATAGCGGTTCCTATATGGGAGCGCCAAACTTTCCAAAGAGTTCCGAATACAAAGTATTCTTCCGAGGAGGTGCAGATGTCTCGACAGAGAAAACAAGAACAGAAAGCGTGAACGGCATCAGAATGCTTCCGCAGTTTTTCTGGCTCAAGGGTTCATATATTGCTAATAAATTACAAGAAATTCCATACATATAAATATGTCTAAAAATACAATAAAGGTAGTAGAGCTTTTCGCCGGTGTAGGAGGATTTCGCATCGGTTTGGAAGGAGCATCAGATGCCTATGAAACCATCTGGAACAATCAATGGGAACCATCAACCAAACACCAAGATGCTTCGCTCGTCTATAGAGCGCGTTTTGGCGACAAAGGTCATTGTAACAAGGATATCAATTTGGTCCCTACAAACGATATTCCTAATCACGACCTGCTGGTCGGAGGCTTTCCATGTCAGGATTATTCTGTAGCATCAACTCTTAGCCGCTCTGGCGGAATTGAGGGAAAGAAGGGTGTGCTTTGGTGGCAGATTTATCGCATACTCAACGAAAAGGGAGATAATCGCCCAAATTACATCTTCTTTGAAAACGTTGACCGCTTGCTCGGCTCACCTGCCAAGCAGCGTGGACGTGATTTTGCCATCATCCTTGCCTCATTAGCTGATTTAGGCTATACTGTGGAATGGCGAGTAATCAACGCTGCAGAATACGGAATGCCTCAGCGTCGCCGCCGTACCTACATTGTTGGCTACCATGAGGATTCTCATGTTTCAAAGCAAGTACAAGAGTTGAAAGACTGGGTGCTTTATGAAGGCGTACTGGCAAAGGCTTTTCCTTTTAAGCCAAAGGATAAAACCATCTCTGAATTTGAGATAGACGGAACCATCAAGGAGGTATCAGATAATTTCAATAAAGACGGCAAGGACAGTCCATTTGGAAATGCCGGCATCATGCGCAACCGCTGCATATATTCTGTTGATGCAGAAGCTGTTTACGAGGGTCCAATTATGACACTTGGCGGCAATATCGTTGATGAGTCGCTGGTTCCCGAGGAGTTCTTCATCCCAGAAGAGGAAGTAGCAAGATGGGAATACGAAAAGGGAGCCAAGAAAATAGAGCGCACAACAAAAGAAGGATTCAAGTATCTTTTCTCTGAAGGTGGAATGGCATTTCCTGATTCCCTGGATAAGCCTTCACGCACCATTATAACCGGTGAGGGAGGTGCTGCTGCTTCACGCTTCAAGCATGTTATCAAGACCCCATCCGGCCGCTACCGTCGCCTGATTCCTATTGAGTTAGAGCGTCTGAACATGTTCCCGGACAATCATACCTTGCACCCTGATGTTACGGATGGTCGCAGAGCCTTCCTGATGGGAAATGCTTTGGTGTGCGGAATCGTACAGCAAATAGGCAAGAGTCTTTACCGTTTCATCTATGAGAAGGAACCAGTTTCCACTCACCCTATAGATGTTAAGCGTGACCCTCAGCCCAAGCTGAATCTTGACTTATTCTCAGAAACGAATCCTGAGTTGAAAATAAACAAGCCAAAGAAGAGCTACACTTTGGACATGAACAAGAGTCTGTTAGTAGGCTTTGTCAAGGAAGATAATACTGATTATTTCCTGGATGGTGGTCAGACAAAGATTTACTACACCGGTAAGACCAAGTCTTTTCCATCAACCGTGGCGCTGAACAAGCTCTACTATTTCATGCCTTACATCAAAGGCAAGGGTGTCAAGGATTTGTATCTCATCCGCATTGCCCGCATAGGCAGCAAGGCAGAGATTCATCCCGAGTCAGACGACAGAGACCCACGCCTTGTGTTTGAGTTGGAATATCTAGAGAGCTTGCCAAACTACATGATGCTGAAGCCTAACATCTTCAACACCTATAGAAACACAGTTCTCGGAAGAGTGATGGGGGATAAAAAATAATTCTATCCCCCATCCATTAGAAAGAGAGTTAACTAATACTGTTTTACTAAAAGTAAAATCAATAAAAGAAGAAATAAAAATGGCAAAATTTCAAATTTTTCAATACCTGTTTCGCCCTGTAATGGAGAATCAGGCAGGACTACCAGCAGAGGTTTTTCAGGCTGTCAATGTTCAAGATTCACTTACCAGAAAGCAGGAATTGTTTGGTAATGTACTTGATGATTTAGCATGTGAGCAAAATGAACAGGAAAAGTACTATCAATTCAATGGAGAAAAATTTAAATACCGCTCGTTTATCAACCAAGGCGATATTTATGTAATACGCATTGCAAATAATAAAAAGGCAAAGCTTGAATCAGACTTCAATGTTTCAGAATTAGACAATCATCCTTCTTGTTTAGTTATTATTGACAATCGTAAAGACCGTCAGATCATTGCTATCGAACGCAATGTAGCATTCTCTAAAGCTAGTATGGTTGCTGATATTTTGCAGAACACTTTTCGTTTAAAGTTGCTCTCAAATCGCCTAACCCTTGACATAGCCGGCAAATTTCATACAGCAGAGTTTTGGCAGGTAAGAAATTCAAGTATGAATCTAAAGGGTATCGATTATGTTGATTTTCCATTTGGTTATCCAAATCTTCCTGCAATAAGCGACCTTGTTGGTGAATATTTCACCGACTTAGCCAAACGTACTAATAGTGAGCCGACTTTGCATCTCCAGGGACAGAACCATGAGAGCGTAAATCTTGACCCTACTGACATTTGGCTGCTGAATGCTATCAAGGCTTGTGCTGCAAGTGGAAAACCGATCCTTATCAAACCTAAAGGAAGCCAGGTTAGAAAGATTGGAGTAGAAAGCCCTGTAATTGAGGAAATTGCCGATATTGCTGTCAAGGAACTCAGTTCGCATGATTTGTTTGACTCCAAATTTAATCTGATTGTAGAATTCCTCAACAAAATTAAACTTGTGTATGAATAATCTGGAATCAAGAATGCTCGAAATTTTCCTCTCCGACCAGTTGTTCTGTTCGCTTTACCCAGCTCTTTGCTTCATGGAAGAACAACACCAAGCGCCTTCGCCAATAAAAGTATGGATGGAAGCCCTACAAATAAAGCAAAATACAGAAAAATTTTGCAGGGCTGACATCATCATTGGCCGCATGTTTGCAGACAAATCGCAGATAGAGGCACTGTGCGAAGAAGCGGTATTATTCTACATGTTGATAACCACTGGTCAAGAGGAAAAACAAAAGCCAACAGCGCTAAAAGATGCGCTGGCCAGACTACTGCTAAAACATGGAGAACTGTGGAAGACCTTGTACAACAAAATAAGACAATCTGAAGAAGAAGAAGAATTGGAAGGCCACTACGTTGATTCATGTGATTACAGCAAGAAGTTGAATCAACTTGTCTACCTCATGCAGCAAGAACTGGATTCCATAAAGGAAAACAATCTAGACTTGAAGCAGGCAAAGGAAGTTGTAAGAATAATCGTAGACAATTGTATGGGGCTTACAAGTGATACTATAGAAGGAATCCTAGTCCCTTTGATGAGTACCAACGAACAATACAACTGTGCATTCAATGAGGAAGTGAATCGTCTGAAAGAGAAATTGGGAATTAAGACCGAAACTAAAATAAATTTCGAAAAACTTAACGACATTCACGACAATGAACAAGTTCATATAGGCAAATAAATTATGGCAGATATAAAAATGGATTTTAATGGTAACGTGAATATTGAAAAAATGTTTGATATTCACGACAACCAAAAGGTAACCATCAACAATAATACGGCTGATCAGGAAGAACCAAATAACATTCAGAAAGAAGCAGCAAAAGCAAACAAGACCATAGATGCAACAAACCAGGAAGAAGCTGCCAAGAAAGAACTCTTCCGCTTTGTGCACCCTGCTCTCGAAGAGGAGGAAGAATGGAGAGTGCATCGCGAAGTTGAACGATTGGTGAAGCGATTTGATGTGCAGGAAATCTGCATGCGGCTGAACCAGCTGAAAAAGGAGGGTAAGGTGCTGCTGCCTCAAAACACGAGAAACGCCCATGAAGAATTGATACGCATGGGGATGCCGACGGGAAAGGCGGGATTCGAATACAAGACTTTCTGCAAATACTATCATAAAGATTAGAAGATGATGGAGACTGGTATTTGCTGATATGAGTAATGCTTGCTAAAAGCGACCGATACTTGATTGTTGTTCAGGTATCGGTCGCTTTTTTTGTACCTCTATGCCAAGAATGCGATTATACGTAGAGAGAATATCAGAGAAAAACAGAGAACTTTAGAGAACTTTAGAGAACTTCAGAGAACTTCAGAGAAGGCCTTTTTGAAAAGCATTGATGCTATGTTTTTTCTTCCTACTTTTGCACCCGTCGGAGATACAAGGCAAAAGCCGGAATGGTTCTGGCTTATCTTGAATCATCTCCGTATTCTTTATTGTTATGAACGCAAAATTGATGCGCGTGGTGCAGCAGGGCGAGGCCTTCGCTGTGCAGAGTCAGAAGAGTGAGAACGGACAGCTCATGAAATGCAACATCGTGCTGCAGGAGATGGGCGGAAAGTTTGAGAACCAATACGTGGCTACGATGCTCGGAAACATGGCAATGTTCAAACTGGCACCAGGTGATGTTGTGGCAGTAACGCTCAGATTTTCTACACGTGAATATAATGGACAGGTGTTCCAGGATATTCTCCTCACTGACATGTATAAATTGAATTGATTCACAGTCAGTTTTATTAGTTTTTAATTATTAACCGAGTGGAGTGAGTGAAGGAATCTCCGGAGGTAAGGTAGCGCTACGTTTCTCGCTTTCTTTGCTCTTAAATTCACTAAGGTTATGAAAAAGGATTTTAATGACATCCACAAGTTGATGAACAGACAGCACACTCAGAAGAGCGGCATGGCTTATTACGATGATACCAATTACTTCCTGTTTGCTCCCGATGAGCCTGTAGTAGGAAGCATGCCCCGCTTCCATCGTCTCGGCGTTGCACAGCAGTTGAACGACGGCTCCTTCGAATTCGTTCCGAAGCCGCAGCTCAAGACGCAGTCGCTGCTGATCAAGAAGCTGGCGCACGGTCGTGTGTCGAAGACCAAGGATGGTGCCATCCAGCTCACCCTGAAGGTTTACTGCGATGAGGGTGTGAATATCGGTGATGCCATCGCCACTGAGGCAATTATGGCTAAAGATGCCATCGTGGAGTATCAGTTGAAGAGATAAACCAAAGAATCTAGGGCTTTTTAGAGGAAGAACCCGAATCTTCCAATATTCCAGTTCTTCCAATATTCCAAAAAGGGTGTTTCAAGACAAAACTCCTTCTTATAGATTCTATAACTAATTAATATATAGATAGTTATATAAAGAAAGAAGAGAAAGGAAACCCTTAAAAAAATAACTGGAAGAACTGGAATTGGAAGATTTTCCAAATCCCCACTTCCTCTAGAAAGCTCATTATCAACACATTATCGAAAAATGAACAAGACAAAATTGAAATACGACATCACAAAAAGCACCGCTCCGAAGATGCCAAAACTGGGAAAAGGCACCGAATGTGTGCAACTTTTGCTCTCTCAGGTATCAAAAGACATGCACGAACCCCTTGTTCCGATGCTCTTCCCTATTCTTGGAGCGCAGGTCAGCGGCACGGAGTTTCAGTATCCCGACCTCAGTTGGAAGGAATTATGTGGCATGATGGCCAATCTCGTTGCCGATTCGGGCTGCAATAAAGGTCAATTGGGAAACTTAGTGGAAGCCATCTGCCGAAACTTCCGAGAACACGACGAAAAGGAATTGGAGAAGCTAGTGGAGTGGCAAAAACAGATTAAATCCAAGTCGGCCAACAAGGAAAAGCCTGTTAGACCCGACGTGAGTTTCTGGTTTCCACCTGCCGACGTAACGAATGCCGCCTTTATTCTGAACGCTATGGGGTGTGAGAACCTGGGCGAGAGAACACAATACCTCAATCTGCCTGAGGTGGAGATGGCTGACCGGATGTGCGGCGGGCACAAGCAGATTTCGCAGATGCTGCGCAATATCTACGACCGCCAGCGCTCGGGAACATTAAGAGCTACAGCCGATGGAGTGACGGGCAATCCTGTGCTTCGTGCTAACCTCACCATCTCATCCACTCCGTATGCTGCCCGAAAATTCTATAAGAACGAACTCTTCAATGGTACCTTCGGGCGAATGGTGTTCTCGTATAAGGCGCGAATGGGGCGTGATGGAAGAATCCCGAGACAAGGCAGATATGACGAGGTATTCTATAAAAAACTCGACGAATATCTGGTGAAGCTCAGCATCTGCAAGGGCAGATTCATCATCAAGCCGCTGAATAAACTTACTGACCAGCTGGCTCAAGACATGGCTACGCTTGCCGACCTGACAGACGACGATGTGTTTTGGGACATTTCGAAGCGCTCTATCGTGTCGGCATGGAAGGCGGGGTGCCTGCTCTGGGTGCTGAACAACCAGACTTGGACGAAGTCGATGGGCGAGCTGGTGGAGTGGCTGGTGTATCACGACATGTGGAGTAAGGCGAAACTCTTTGCCGATTTATTGAATCAGGATGCCGACTCAGTGAGCGAGGCACAGCGAAGAGGTCCGAAGAACTTACTTGACGACCTGCCTAATTCATTTAACGAGGCACAACTGGAAGCGCTCCGCATCTCTCTAGGCAAAACGAAAGAGGGTACGAAAAACCAACTCTACAAATGGGTATACCGAAAATTCATCACCTACAGCAACCAGACGGGGCTCTACACCAAGACGCAGGAGTATCTTACGGGCACGCCGGAAGCGAAGGAGAAGAAATAAACATAATTCTATAAAGAGAAAAGATGAATGGAAAAATATGAGATTCAGAAGCTTCGCGACCTTCCGATAGAGAAGGTTGCGGAACAGATGGGGATGAAGGTGGAGCACCACAAGGCGCTCTGCCCCTTTCATGACGACCACCACGCCAGCCTCTCGTTCAACACGAGAAAGAACAATTGCAGATGCTATGTCTGTATGGGGAATTCCTTAGGCACCATCGACCTGGTGATGAAATACCTGGGGAAGGATTTTCTGTCGGCTTGCCGATGGCTCGCAGAGGAACATCAGGTTCAACTGGAGGAGGATAGGAAGAGAGAAGCTTCTTCCTCATCTTCTTCCCCCGGAGACTCTTCATCCGGTGGTTCTTCCCCGGAAGATAATTCGGGTGGTTCTTCTTCGGAAAAATCCTCCTTCTTTGATGCGAGCAGGTATGCGAGATTCTTCGAGCATCCCTGGCTCAACCTGGCGGCTAGGAGATTCCTTTTTGAGGAAAGAAGGATTGATGAGAGAGTGGCTGCATGGTGCAGATTGACTTCCTGGACGGATAAGAAGGGCGTGAACTGGCTGCAGATTCCATACTTCAGCACGGAGGGGAAGCTGATTGGGATTCAGAACAGGAACCTGGATTACAAGAAAGGGGAATCAACTCCCCGATTCCGCTTTCCCTATGGTGCAAAATGCTCCATCTACAATCTGCCTATCGTGAAGGGGATGGCGCCGGGCGAACAGCTCTTCATCACCGAGGGATGCAGCGACTGCTGGGCAATGCTATCTGCCGGGCACAAGGCGATTGCCATTCCTTCTGCCACGCTATTGAAGCCGGAAGATAAGAAATGGCTGGCGGAAATCGGCTCGCAGCTCAAGATAGAATGGCACATGTTTCCCGACAGGGATGCGCCGGGCGAAAGCCTCTTCCTGCAACTCAAGGAGATTCTGCCCTCGCTAGTGCACCACCAACTGCCCCCAGGATGCAAGGATTTCAGCGAGTATTATCTGAAAGAGAAAACCGAGTTTATCAATTTTTAAAACAAGATGAATATGGAAGAATTTATCATTCGTACGTACACCAAGAAGGAACTTGCCCTGATGTACTTTCCCGAGAGTTATCCACGCACAGCCGTCAACCATCTGATGGCTTGGATTCATCTCTGCGCCCCGCTATGGAATGAACTCCTGGATATGGGGTACCGCAAGACCAGCAAGGTCTTCTCGCCTAAACAGGTGAAGGCCATCGTGGAGTATCTGGGGGAACCGGGATAATGTTTAATGTTTAGAGTAAAAATGTGCCGCCATCGCACGGCATCAGCCACCATCGCACAACTGATGGTGGCTGTTTTTGTATCTTTGCATCGTGATTCAGAAAGCGCTGGAAAATCACTTTCCTAGTTGGAGAAAAATATTTCTCCAGTTGGAAAAATGAAAAAAGGCATCTGGGAGATATTCCGGATAAGATAATCCCGAATGCATCAAGTTATCAACCTCGACTCCAAGCCCTGATACGAGTCCTTCTCTTTCTTCTTTCAAAAAAGAAGACGGAAAGTAAATAGGGGGCAAGAGAAGCGTATGAACCCAAATATGAAAGCATTCATCAAGTATCTCATCGTGGCCGTATGCTCTGCCATCGTCACCTTCCTCACCAGCTCGTGTACCGCGGGACTCGTGATCGGGAAGAACCAGCGGCAGCAGCAGGAGAACAATATCTCGACAAGGGCCGACTCTTCGCACTTCGTGCCTACTATCACCATACGATAGTCAGCTTAGAGTTAGAGTTAAAAGTTTAGAGTTTATAGTTTACAGAGTATTAACAATTTAAATTTCAAGTAATTATGTCTATCAATTTGAAAGCAAAGGAAACCCTCATCCAGGTGGGTGAGTTGAAAGGTAAGTATCGTTTCGTGCTCAGTACCGAGCTTTACAGCAAGCTCCCGGAGAGCAAGGTGATCAAGGAGGCTGCACTCCGAAGTGGCGTGAGCCGCGGCGTGATGCAGGCGTGCTGGGATGCTGCCGGCGAGGTAATCAAGGCGTGGTCAACCGAAGGCCACTCCGTAGCTATCCCAGGTCTGGGAACCATGCGATTCGGCGTGCGCGCCAAGAGTGTGGCTACCGTGGGTGAGGTGGCAGGCAGCCTCATCACCGCACGCCGAGTTATCTTCACCCCGAACGTGGATATCAAGGATGAGCTGCAGAGAACTCCTATACAGATTACCTGCATCGACCGAAACGGCAAGGTGGTGAAGAACGTTACCTCGGGCGACAGCGGTGACGTGGAAGACCCAGACAAGGACCCAAACGGCGGCGGCACTAACCCTGGCGGCTCCGGAAACGGCGATAACCCTGGCGGCGGTTCACAGCCTGGAAATACCGAGGGAGGTAATACCCAAGGCGGTAATACAGAGGGCGGCAAGACCGATACCGGCGATACCGGCTCTGAAGGCGGTGGAGATTTTGTAGATATGTAACCGTACATCTTAGGATTACAATTTTCATTTTCCCATTCCACTCTCTATTTTCTGTTAAGTCTTTATACGCAGAATCCCCAATCCCAAGGCTCCATTGCGAGCCCCGGATTGGGGATTTTTATCATTAATAAGGAAACAGCAGCGGCAGGACGAAGGTCATCACCACGCCGATGATGATCTGCAACGGCAAACCTACCTTTACATAATCCATAAACGTGTAGCCACCCGCCTTCATCACCAGCGCATTAGGCGGAGTGGAGAACGGAGAGGCGAAGCACATGCTGGCTCCCAGGGTCACCGCAAAGAGGAAGGAGTATGGACTCACCCCCACCTGATGGGCTGCCACCAGGGCAATAGGTGCCATGAGAACCGCCGTGGCGGTATTGCTGATAAACATCGTCATGAGCGAAGTGGTGAAGTAGATGCCCGCCAGGAGAGCCGTAGGGCCCATCGCTCCCAGGCTATCCACCAGCCCCTGAGATACCAATGCCGAAGCACCCGTCTTCTCCAGCGCCGTTGACATCGGCATCATGGCAGCTATCAGCACGATGCTCTCCCAGTTGATGGTCTTGTAGGCAGCCTCCACGTTGCGGAAACATCCGGCAAAGACCGTGAGCAGTCCGGCGATGATGACCGCCGTAACCGGAGCCACTGGGATGAAATCGAACACCATCATGGCTATCATCAGCAGCATGATGGCAGCTGCCACAGGCGCCTTGTAATCCAGCAGAACCTTATCGGCAGCCTTCTCCGGCTGATCCAGCACCACCCAGTTGGTAGTATCGGCAGTAAGATGCGTCAGGTTGGTCCATTCGCCCTGCACCAGCAGCATGTCGCCCACGTGCAGCTTGGCGGCTATCAGATTATCCGTGATGTATTCGTTGCCGCTTCTGCCACCCTCAGAAGAAGATGAGCCTCCGCCTCGCTTCACACCCAGTACGTTGATGCCGAATCGCTTGCGCAGGTTGGCATCGCCGATGCGCAGACCGGCGAAGTTGGAGGTAGGCATCACAACGATTTCCGTCAGTCCCAGGTCGTAGAAATCAATCTTCACGTCCTTCATCCTCCTCAGTCCGTAATCCTGGGCAAAGCGCTGCATCTTCTGCTCGTCACCTATTATATATAGTATGTCGTGCACCTGAATGGTACTGCTGCTCTTCGCCATGTTCTGGTTTACGTCCTGCACCAGTCCGAGTCTCGATTTCTTCTCGTTTCTGATTTCGATGATACTCACTCCGTATTTCTTCTGGACGCTGAGTTCTTTCAGGGTCTTTCCCACGATGTTCATCGGCTCGCCGTTTTCATCCTTGGCGGCAGAAGTTCGGTTGCTTGGCACGATGTAGCGATGCAGATTGTCGAGCAGGCGGTATTCATCCACCAGGTCATCGAGCGACTTGGTTTTCTTCTTCTTTCCGCTCTGTTTCCTGCTGAGGAAGATTTTGCTGAGCGGCATGAGCACGATGATGCCGATGGCGATGACGATGATGCCCACGGGGAAGAAGGAGAAGAAGGCGAGCGGCTTGAATCCCGCCTCGGTAAGCACCTCGTCGATGACCAGGTTGGGCGGTGTACCGATGAGGGTGAGCATTCCGCCCAGGCTTCCGGCGAAGGCGAGCGGCATGAGGAAGCGCGATGACTGCATGCCCGAACCTGCTGCCAGGCTCATGATGATAGGCATCATGAGGGCCACCGTTCCGGTATTGCTCACGAAGGCTCCGATAAAGGAGGTTACGAGCATCACAAGCAGGAAGGTGATGGTTTCGTTGCCGCGCGAGAGTGCCATCAGTTTATTGCCCGTCAGCTTGGCGAGACCGGTCTGCATGATGGCTCCACCCACCACGAAGAGGCCGATCATCATGACGACGATGGGCGAAGAGAAACCAGCCAGAGCTTCGGCTGGCGTAAGAATTCCGAAAACCAGGAGTGCTGCCAAGGCTGTGAGCGCCACGATGTCGGCTCTCACCTTGCCCCAAATAAACATGGCAACCGTAATGATTAAGATAATAAGCGTTATTGTCATGCTATAAAAACTTTGAATTTTAAAAATATGATGCAAAGATACTTACTTTATTTCGCTTTTTTTACCTCTACAATGCTAATTTTTCTAAAAATATGGCAGATTATTGGTGAAAAACTGCACTTTATTCATCAGTTTTCAGTACCTTTGCCCTCAAATCAATCAATCAAATAAAAAGAAGACTTAATAATTCATTAGAAATGGAACAGAACAATGTTAAACCAGCTGATGGCAAGCTGGGTATTATGGTTGTAGGTTGTGGTGCAGTATCTACTACATTCATGACAGGTGTGCTGATGGCCCGCAAGGGACTTACCAAGCCAGTAGGCTCAATGACTCAGTACGACAAGATTCGTGTGGGCAAGGGCGCAGACAAGAAGTATCTGCACTACAAGGACATCGTTCCTCTTGCCAACCTCAACGACATCGTATTCGGCACCTGGGATGTCTATCCTCAGAATGCCTATCAGGCTGCCATGTATGCCGAGGTTTTGAAGGAAAAGGACATCAACCCTGTGCGCGAGGAGCTGGAGCAGATTGTTCCGATGAAGGCTGCATTCGACAAGAACTACGCCAAGCGCCTGGACGGCGACAACGTGAAGGACTGCAAGACCCGCTGGGAGATGGTAGAGGCGCTGCGCCAGGACATCCGAGACTTCAAGGAGAAGAACGGCTGCTCTCGCATCGTTGTTGCATGGGCTGCATCTACAGAAATCTACGTACCGGTGGATATGGAAATCCACGGCACATTGGCTGCTCTCGAAGCTGCGATGAAGGCTGACGACCGCCAGCACATCGCCCCATCCATGTGCTACGCCTACGCTGCCCTTACCGAGGGGGCTCCTTTCATCATGGGTGCGCCTAATACTACGGTTGACATTCCTGCCATGTGGGAACTCGCTGAGAAGACCCAGATGCCTATCGCAGGCAAGGACTTCAAGACCGGTCAGACCCTCGTGAAGAGTGGTTTCGCTCCTATCATCGGCACCCGCTGCCTGGGCTTGAACGGATGGTTCTCTACCAATATTCTGGGCAACCGCGACGGTCTCGTTCTCGATGAGCCAGCCAACTTCCACACCAAGGAGGTGAGCAAGCTCTCTACCCTGGAGACGATTCTGAAGCCAGAGGAGCAGCCAGACCTCTACGGCCATGGCAACGACGAGGATACCCAGTATTATCATAAGGTACGCATCAACTACTATCCACCTCGCAACGACAACAAGGAGGGCTGGGACAACATCGACATCTTCGGATGGATGGGTTACCCAATGCAGATTAAGATCAACTTCCTGTGCCGCGACTCCATCCTTGCCGCTCCATTGCTGCTCGACCTCTGTCTGCTGAGCGACCTTGCTGCCCGTGCCGGCCGTTACGGCACCCAGCGCTTCCTGAGCTTCTTCCTCAAGGCGCCAATGCACGACTACACCAAGGGCGAAGAGGCTGTGAACAACCTCTACCAGCAATATACCATGCTGAAGAACGCCATCCGTGAGATGGGCGGTTATGAGGCTGATGAGGAAATCGACTAAGATTTTTCCGATAAAGGACTGAAGTGGATGATTTCACCCACACGCCCTGAAAGGGCAGAAGCTCCTAGCCCAGGGCAACACCCTGGGTACAAACAGCAACCATCAAGGCGCCCTGTAAGGGCAAAAGCTTCATTACTAATACTTTAAAGCTTTTGCCCTTACAGGGCGTATGTTTATAACACCGAACAACCCAGGGCGTTGCCCTGGGCTAGGAGCTTCTGCCCTTTCAGGGCGTGTGGAGCTTACTTGCAAGGGATGGAGCATACTTTCTGAGCATATGGAGCTTACTTGCAAATATTGACAAACATCTAATAAATATCAGAAGAATGACAAAGAAAGGTAAACATACAGTATTATTCATCTGCCTGGGCAACATCTGCCGCTCGCCTGCCGGAGAGGGCATCATGAAGAGCCTGGTAGAAAAAGCAGGGTTGCAGGATGAGTTTGAAATCGATTCTGCAGGAATCGGAAACTGGCACGTAGGTCAGCTGCCCGACAGCCGCATGAGAAAATGCGGAGCCGAGCATGGCTACAATTTCAACAGTCACGCCCGCCAGTTCCAGAAGTCAGATTTCGGGATATTCGAAACCATCGTAGTAATGGACAATGAGAACTACCGCGCAATCACCTCCATGGCTTCCTGCCAGGCTGACAAGGACAAGGTGGTGCGCATGGCAGATTTCCTGACCCACCATCGTGAATACACCACCGTGCCCGACCCATACTATGGCGACTACAGCGACTTTGAGCTGGTTATCACGCTCCTGGAAGATGCCTGCCAGGGATTACTGAACAGCCTCGTAGAAGAATAAGAATTATACAGTAATCTCGCCCGAACCATAGCAGCGATGATGATGCTCATCATACACCACGCAGAACTGGCCGGGAGCCACACCGTGGATCGCCTCTTCTGAATGTATCATCCAGCGGCCATCTTCGAGTTTTTCGATGGTAGCAGGATGATACTCCGGCGTATGGCGAATCTTGAACGTTACCTTCTGCATCGCCACCTCGCGGGTGAGGAAATGGAAATCCTGAAGCGGGAAATCCTTCTTGTACGCCGTCTGAGGATCGTAGCCATGACTCACGTAGAGAATGTTCTTCTCCACATCCTTCTTGATCACGAACCAAGGTCCGCCGCCGAAGCCCAGACCCTTGCGCTGACCGATGGTGTGGAACCACAAACCCTTGTGGCCTCCGATGCGCTTACCCGTCTCCATCTCAATCACGTCGCCCGGGTTCTCGCCCAGGTATCGGCGGATGTAATCGTTATAATTAATCTGCCCCAGGAAGCAAATTCCTTGACTATCCTTGCGCTTGGCATTAATGAGATGTTCCTCTTCAGCTATCTCACGAATTTCATTTTTAATGTGATGACCGATAGGGAAAATCGCTTTTCGTAATTGCCAACTCTCTATCTGAGCCAGAAAATCGGTCTGGTCCTTTACGGGGTCAGGACTCGTGACGAGCCATTTATCGCCGTTTTCATCCGTTTCGGTCTGCGCATAATGACCTGTGGCGATGAGGTCGTAGTTGTGGCCCATCTTCTCATCGAAGGCACCGAACTTGATGAGTCGGTTGCACATCACATCAGGGTTCGGGGTGAATCCAGCCTTCACTTTGTCCATGGTGTAGCGGGTCACCTCGTTCCAGTATTCCTGGTGGCAGTCTATCACCTGCAGCTTGCATCCGTATCTGTGAGCCACGGCGGTAGCCATCTCCAGGTCCTCCTCAGAAGAGCAGTCCCATTCCTCCTTTTCTTCCGGTCCTATCTTGATATAGAAGCAGTCAGGGTGCAGGCCCAGTCGGGCAAACTCCCACACCACTACCGAACTATCCACGCCGCCCGAAAGCAGCACGGCCACCCGCTTGTCCTTTACCTCGGCAAGGAAGAGCTCGTCTCTGGTCTCCAGTTCCTTCTCTCTTGGAGTATCCTTTATCATCTTATTATTATTATCCATTGTCTATTCGCTATTATTCAATTCAGAAGGCAAAGTTACAACAAATTCTGCGAAAAGCCGCCATCTTATGCCGAAAAATCTCATATTTTGCCTAAATGTTTTCTCTTGCGCTACATTCTCCCCGTTATCCGCTCCTTCTTCTATCGAAATTCCCAATAGCAGAAATCGACTCATTCCAACGCCAATTCTTTTTTGTTTTCGATTTTATCCATACCTTTGCAATCGAAAATCAGAGAAAAGCGATTATAGTAAAAATCAATAACATAGTTGAATGTAAGAAAATCAATAACATAGTTTAATATAAGAACATGGATATCTTAAAAAATCTGTTTTATGGCTTCCCTGACCTATGGGGAGGCGGAGTAGCCCACTCCGTGCTGATCCTGGCGTTGGTCATCACCTTGGGTTTGAGTTTAGGAAAATTGAGAGTAAAGGGAGTTTCTCTCGGATTGGCTTGGATTCTTTTCATCGGCCTCATCTTCGGTCACTTCTCTCTCAATCTCGATGAGCATCTGCTCCACTTCCTCAAGGAGTTTGGACTGATTCTCTTCGTCTATTCCATCGGTCTGGAGGTAGGACCTGGTTTCTTCGCTTCGTTCAAGAATGGCGGCAAGAGCCTCAACCTGCTCAGCATCATCGTGGTAGCGTTGAGTATCATCACCACCCTCGCCATCTTCTCGTTCTCGGGAACATCCATTACCTCTATGGCAGGTATCCTCTCGGGTGCCGTTACCAACACCCCGGGACTGGGAGCTGCACAGCAGGCATTCAGCGACCTGCGCCACATCGATGCTCCATCCATCGCAGCCGGCTACGCCATCGCCTACCCTATGGGTGTGCTAGGCGTCATCCTCTCCTTTATTATATTAAGGTATGCGCTGCGCATCAACAAGAGCGAAGAGGAAGCTGATGCCAAGCGCGGTATGGGACACCTGGAGGCGATGACCCTGAACACCTTCTCTGTAAAGGTGACCAACCAGATGGTATTCGGCGACACCATCAAGCAGATACGCGAAATATTGAAGCGCGACTTCATGGTTTCAAAGATTATCCGCAAAGATAGCGACAAGCACGACGAGGTGGTAAACGGACAGACCCGAGTCAACGAGGGCGACATCCTGCAGATTGTTGCCAACCCTACCGTAGAAGAGCCAGTCATCGCCCTGCTCGGCGAGAAGGTGCAGGTGAGCGAGGAGAAATTCGGCGAAGACTTGATTACCCGCCGCATCCGCATCACCAAGCCAGGCATCAACGGCAAGAGCATCAGCCAGCTTCAGATTCGTACAAGCCTCGGTGCCAACATTACCCGAGTAAACCGCAACGGTGTGGATCTGATTGCTACTCCACAGCTGAAGCTGCAGCTGGGTGACCGTGTTACCGTGGTAGGTACAGAGCTTGCCATCGCCCATACCGAGAAAGTACTGGGTAACCAGATGAAGCGCCTCAACTACCCTAACCTGATTCCTATCTTCCTGGGCATCATGCTGGGTTGTATCGTGGCAAACATTCCATTCTTCATCCCAGGCATCAACGAGAGTCTGCGTCTCGGATTGACCGGCGGCCCTCTGGTAGTAGCCATCCTGATAGGTTATTTTGGTCCGAAGTACAACCTCGTGACCTACAACACCATCTCAGCCAACCTGATGCTCCGTGAAATCGGAATCTGCATCTTCCTGGCTTGCGTGGGACTGGGCACCGGCGAACAGTTTATTCAGACCGTGGCATCAGAAAACGGAATGACCTGGATTCTCTATGGCATCGCCATCACCATGATTCCAATCATCGTGGGCGGCATCATCGGAAGATACGTGTTCCACATCAACTATTATACATTGCTCGGAGTGCTGGCAGGCGCCAACACCAATCCATCTGCCCTGGCTTACGTGCGTGAGCAGACATCAGCAGATGCACCATCTGTAGGCTATGCGAATGTTTATCCATTCGCCATGTTCCTCAGAATCGTAACCATTCAGATCATCATTTTCGTATTCGGATAAATATATGACAGAAAAAAACATGAAAATCTGCGATTGCGCAGACAACGGCAAGAACAACTGCAACTGCAAGGAAATCGCAGAAACAGAACTCAGAAGGAAACTCGACTTATTATTACGTACAGGCAGCATTCTCATGGAGAGTGCTGCCGACACCTCGCGCATTATGCGTACGATGAAGCGTGCTGCAGCGTTCCTCGGTCTCGACGAACGCTACATGCACCTTTACATCAACTGGAATGTGCTGATGGTGAACTACAGCGACGAGGAGCATTCCTTCTCCAAATTCCAGCGTTGCGAAAAGCACGGCATCAACCTTACCTCCATTTCGCTGGTAAGCAAGCTCACCTGGCAAGCTATCAAGGATAACTATTCGCTCGAACAGTATGAGCAGGCACTCAACGATATCAAGGCCACTCCACGCAGCTTCACCCCTTGGCAGGTAGCCATCGGCGGCGGATTTGCCTGCGGCGGATTCTGCATCCAGTTCGGTTGCGACTGGCCAGCATTCTTCTTCTGTTCCCTTGCTGCCATCCTGGGCTTCCGCCTGAGAATGTTCCTGCCTACCAAAGGCTGCAACAACTATGTAGCCATCGGTATTTCGGCATTCGTGGCAACGCTGATAGCGTGGCTCACCTCCTTCCTTTCGCTCAATCCAGCCATCGCAGCCGCCCTTCCGGGCTTCATGCATTCGGCTACCCCTTGGCACCCATTGATGGCGTGCGCCCTCTTCATCGTGCCGGGAGTTCCATTAATCAACTTCGTGAGCGACATGCTCGACGGTTACATCGAGGTGGGAATGGTTCGTGCCCTCAACACCCTGCTGATGCTCTTTGCCATGGCATTCGGTATTGCCTTCGCCATCCAGGTTTGCCACATCGACAACTTCGTGAAGAATCTTACGATGACTCCTCACCACGAATACTGGGAGTTCGCCATCGCGGCAGCCGTATCAGCCATGGGCTTCTCTACCATCTTCAGTATTCCTAGACGCCTGTTGCCAGCTGTGGCTTTGGGCGGTATCATCGCCGTTTGCTTCCGCAACTTCGTCAACCTGGGTCCATCCAATGGCAACATCGGTCTCGACATGGGCTTGAGCATCGGTTCGCTTGCCGGTTCTGCGCTCATCAGCGTCATCGTAATCAAGGCACGCCACTGGTTCCACACCCCTCACCAGTGCATCACCATTCCTAGTGTCATCCCAATGGTACCTGGAGTTTTGATGTATCGTGCCCTGTTTGCCTTCATCGACATGCACGGCGTGGTAGGCGAAGTAACCGTGGGTATGAACAACCTGATCAAGGCTTCGCTCGCCATCATCTGCATCGCCCTGGGTGTTGCCATTCCTAATGTATTCTTCCGCCGTTTCATCGCCGACAACCGCAAGCGTCGACTCCTCAACATGCTGGTGGAGAGAAAGAAGAAGAATGGCGAATTCGTGGATCTGCACGAAGTGGAAATCAAGTAAGAATCTGTGTTAATCTGCGTAATCTGTGGGACATTGAAACCCACGGATTACAGGATTTATCTGATTATTTTGCCCGAAAGCAGGGCTAATTAAAATAAAAGTTTTATCTTTGCACGCGTAATTATAAGACTAGTGAAAAAAGGAAAATGGAAATACGACAACTCAAATATTTTCTGAAGGTAGCCGAGACGCTCAATTTCTCGGAGGCATCACGCAAGCTCTACATCACGCAGAGCACCCTCTCGCAGCAGATTTCGCATCTGGAGCAGGAAATAGGATTGCCCCTCTTCGAGCGAAACTCGCACGAGGTTTATCTCACCGAGGCGGGAAAGGAGCTTCTTCCCTATGCCCAGAATGCGGTAAACTGCACCATGGCTTGCGTGGACCACATGAACGACCTGAAGGAGATGCTCACGGGCGAACTGAACATCGGCGTCACCTACTCCTTCAGCAACATCATGGCAGAAACGCTCATCGCCTTCCTTCATGCCTATCCTCATATAAAGCTGAACATCCAGTACCGTTCGATGCAGGAGCTGATGGATGGATTGAAGAAGCGTGAGCTCGACCTTGTGCTTGCCTTCAAGCCACTCAAGACAGACAAGGCGATTGACAGCCGTGCCATCTTCAGCAACCGTCTGGCGGCGATTGTGAACGAGAACCACCCCCTGGCGCGTCTTTCATCCATCAAGCTCTCAGAGCTGGAGCGCTACGACCTCATCCTTCCATGCAAGGGTCTGCAGGCTCGCAACGCCTTCGATTACCTGATAGAGGGCAAGGATCTCGACTTCAAGATCATGGTAGAAGTGAATAATGTGAACATCATCTTCGACCTCCTGCATCGCAGCAACCTGGTAACGGTACTTTCAGAATCCACCACCATCCTGGAAAAAGGCATGAGAGCGATTCCGATAGATGCTGCCGACAACGAGATGGATGGCTGCATCCACATTCTGAAGGAAGCCTATATGAAGAACTCGGCGCAGGAGTTCATCCGCATGCTGAGCCAGAGCACCAGCATCCTCGCCAACTTTGCGCTCAAGGATATTCTGAGATAGAATCGGAAAAGGATAGAAAGCTTCTGCCCTTACAGGGCGTACCGAGCTACCAAAATAATAAAGGCGTGCTGAACACAAGATAATAAAGGCGTGCAGAACACAAGAATAAAATGAAATAAAGGGAAGATTGTAATTCAATCTAAAAAGGCTGTCTCCGACTTGATTGCGGAGGCAGCCTTCATTTTTTTATTTCTGATAAAAGTTCTTGCTCTTTAAAATTGAGAATGCATTATTTCTTTCGGGCGATAATGATGGTTACACCAGCCAGGATGGCGAGGATGCCGATGGCAAGCTGGAAGGAGAAACTCTCGCCGAAGATGCACACGCCGATGATGACTGCCGTTACCGGCTCCAACGCTCCCATAATGGCAGCAGGAGTACTGCCGATGAGATTGATGGAAATCGTCATGAAGAAGAGCGACAGTACCGTTGGCAACAACGCCAGCTGGGCAGCACAGAGCCAATGCATAGGAGTCTGCAGCATCTGAATCTTCTCGCCTGCAATAAACGAATAGATGAACATCGTGATGAGTCCGAACAACAGGATGTAAAAGGTGAACTTGATGTTCGACATTCCCGGATTCTTCCATTGATTCACGGAGATGATGTAGAGCGCATAGAGCAGGGAAGAACACATCACCAGCGCAAAACCAGCCGTGCTCAACTTATCGTTTCCATCGCCCTGATAGAGCAAGCCCACACCCGATACTGCCAGGAGGATAGCCAGGGTAGTTGACCACGTCACCTTCTCATGAAAGAATACCGTCATCAGTATCGCCGTCATGATTGGATAGACAAAGAGGATGGTACTGGCAATACCTGCCGCCATGTAGTGGAAACTCACATAGAGTGTGGCAGAAGAAAGAGAGAACATGCAACCCAGCGTAGCGAGTCGGATCAGGTGTCCCCACTTTACCTTGAAACTCTCCTTGCGGAACAGCATCACCACGGCAAACATCGCCACAGCCAGGAGATAGCGGTAGATGAGTACCGAACTGGAATTGAATCCATCCCCATAAAGTTCCAACGTACCCAAAGGATTGGTACCATAACACACGGCGGCTACAACACCCGCCGCAAAGCCCTTAACTTTATTACTGCTTGTCATTGAATTAAAATGCTTTTTTTATTTTACTAAGTTTTTTCTTATACCTTATTATATAATATCATTTCTTTCGAGAATCTATTCTGAGAATCAATATCGAGAATCTATTCTGATAATTTAGTCGAGTAAGTGGAGGGAGTTTCACCCTCCCTTCTCTCGGAACCGTGCTTGACAG
>ERZ791709.149-NODE-149-length-36488-cov-57.2165_pt1 | contig 36488 bp, 28 predicted proteins | sample MGYA00509955_ERZ791709 | MGnify/ENA primary metagenome ERZ791709 (study PRJEB30046, sample SAMN00715153) | human gut metagenome | study: EMG produced TPA metagenomics assembly of the A metagenome-wide association study of gut microbiota in type 2... | reverse complement strand
AGCTTTTTGCCATAGCTTTTGATGCCATTTCAGCTAACCGATTGCAAAAGTAACACCTTTTTTCGAAATAACCAAGAAAAACAAAGAAAAAAATACATTTTCCATCAAAATTTCTAAAAAAAAAGATTTCTCACACGCGTTTACGTATAGTATAAAAAGTATAATAAAGTATATATATTACTATATATGGTATAGTATAAGGGGCATTTTTTCAAATCTATCCACCTAATTATCAAGCACTTAGCATTCAATCTCTCGCTGAAAGTGTAGCTTCAGCCACCCCCATTCGCCGAGATGGTAGCTGTTTCTCGCCGAGATGGTAGCATAAAAATCACCCACTCCCCGAGAGTGTAGCAACACCAGGAAAGATGGTTTCAGATATCGGCATATAGGATGCTTGCAGGAGGCATATTGGGCATCAGCCTACACTCAATATGGCATGAGAGTGCATCATATATGACGCTGGCAAGTATCATATATGACGCTGGCAAGTATCATATATGACGCAGGCGAGTATCATATATGACGCAGGCAAGTATCATATATGACGCAGGCGAAAGAGTACCATCTTGAACCAAAGTGAACCAAAAAGGACGAAAATGAACCATCTTGAACCAAAGTGTGCAATTCGCCCCTGCCGGATGTCGTATCTTTGCATATGTAATCGGGAAGAGTCCGATACACAACAAGAGTTATTCATCTTTTAAATTTTTAGTAGTATGTCAGTAAGTTTTAGTTTAGCAAAGCATTTGGCAAAGCCGGGTGACAAGACCTCAGACAGCAAGTATTATGCTTGCACACAGATCAACGATTCCATCTCGCTCAAGATGTTTGCGGGATTGATCGAGAAGCAGACCACCGTATCCCGTGCAGACTGCACCGCAGTATTGGTGAGCGCAGTAGATAACCTCGTAACAGAGCTTCAGCGTGGCAACCAGGTGGAGTTTGGCGAGCTGAGCAAGTTCCGCCTCCAGCTTACCAGTACAGGAGTAGATGATCCAGCCAACTTCCGCAGCGACGTCAACATCACCGGGGCAAACATCCAGTATATCCCTGGAAAGGGAGTGAAGAACAAGTTCACTGACCTGGATTACAAGCAGGTGGCATCCAGAGCTCTGCAGATTGCAGCCATGAAGGCAGAGAAGGCGGGCGCCAAGACGCTCAACATCGAGGAGGCAAAGAAGTACAAGAAGGACGAGGCAGCTGGCGACGGCACAGACGAGACCGGCAAGCCAGGAAGCACCACCGGAGGCGGCACAGGTGAGAATACCGGCAACACCGGCGAGGATTCCGGCAACGGTGACAATGTAAGTTTGTAAACCATTAATTATTAAAAGATTAAGTATATGAGTATCAAGAACAAGCAGACATGGAATGAGGTCATCAAGTTTGTGGTGACGGTATTAACAGCCCTTTTGGGGGCTATGGGAGTTTCTTCCTGCTCTTTTTAGGGCATACTGTCTCCTGGGTTTAACAATGGATTATCTGGTTTAATGGATAGACTATGAGAAAGATTGATATGATTGTGGTGCATTGCAGCGGTAGCCGCTGCAATCACCCTTACACAGTAGAGCAGCTGCGCCACGACCATGTGGAAGTGAACGGCTGGTTTGACATCGGCTATCATTATTATATTACGCGCGACGGCAAGGTACATGAGTGCCGTCCGGTAGAGCGAATGGGTGCGCATGCCCGTGGAGCCAACGCCAACTCCATCGGCATCTGCTATGAGGGCGGACTGGATGCCAATGGCTGCATAGCCGACACCCGAACGGCGGCACAGAAGGATGCGATGTTCTGGCTGATCATCAACCTCCATCACCGTTTTCCTGACATCAAGGTGATACTGGGTCATCGTGACCTGCCTGGCGTGCAGAAGGCATGCCCCTGCTTCGATGCCACCAAGCTCCAGCCGCTGCTGGAGGTATAGGAATGGGAACAGAAAGAATCATCCCCCAACCTGCAAACTGCGGGCTGGGGGATTTCGTTACTACAGCAACATTAACCTAACCTATACTCTAATCTGTCGGATTATCTGTCAATCTCCGCACGGATGAAGGTGCCGTTCTGACTGTAATATAGGTCGAAGCCCGGAATATCCACTTCGTATCCCCCTATCTCCTTCTCAATCTTGTAAGGCTGGGCTGACGGATAACGCTTCTCGATATCCAGCAGAATCACAGTAGGAACAATACCCTTGGGCAGAACAGAGAACTTGCAGTCCACGCTCTTCCAATCTCCCTTGTCGCTGAAATCTATTTTGGTTCCGTCGCTCAACAGCACCTCATATTCCCACTTTCCGTGGTCCTTCTCCTTCTCTACACGGGAGTAGGTGGCAGTAGGGAAATACTGCTTTACAAACTACTGTGCCTGTACTGGCAACTCAGTATAACCAATCACCTTTTCATCACTGTGGCAAGCTACTGCCACCAATGCAAAAACAAGCGACAAAACAGTCGCTAAAAATGTTCTTTTCATGTTGTCTTGAATTTTAAAATTTGAGTAACTACTATAATTATATGATTATTTTATTATCATTTACATCTCCTTTTCAAGGAACAAAACGGTATTCGCCTATACCATTCATTTGACGCTACAAATATAGTAAAAAATTTCCAAACTACAAAATATCCAACGCATTATTAACAGTGTTTTAACTCTTTTTTAGTATATATCAGCAGAAGGTAATACCAGACGAAATAACTCACTAAAAATTTGGATATTACGAATATTTTCCGTATCTTTGCAAACCATAATAACAGTATAGAAATCAACAGTAAAAAACCCAAAATGATGAAAAAGAAAAAACATCTGAAAGTTCCGGCTCTGGCTGCCGGAACCACGCTCGTGGCAGCGATGACCCTGATGGCATCCTGCTCCACAGACTATGAAGACAAGATTGTGTACAACGACATCCAGCAGCCATTCCAGCAGGATTTCCTGAAAGATACATTATCTTTTGACAAAATGCCGGCTGAAGCTGCCCGACACATCCTGAATCTATCCGACCCATCTTCTGAAATCGTAGGCAAGGCAGATTATACCTTCCGCACCGACAATCTCATCAGCGTGAAGAAATCAGCAGTGGGCGATTCGCTCGTCATCACCAGCTGGAGTGCGAAACCAGTCTCCAACGTCAACCTCGAGATGTATATTCCGGAGGCTGACGAGTATATCCCCGTGGCCTTTTTCGAAACCGTTCCTGCCTTCTCCCGTTTCTCCTTCAAGCCATCCTTCATTGGCAGAAGAAACGTATGGAAGAAGAAAAGCGGAAATTTCGTGAGCTTCCTTTGTCCATATCTCGATATGAACCAGATGAAGGCACGACTCACCAGCGACGACGAGCACTTCAAGATGCTCCAGAAGATTGATGCCCAGTGGAACTGCAGCTTCTCCAACTTCGGATGGACTCCTACCATAGGCGAATCATACAACTTCCACGAGATGAAACCTATCTACGCCCGAGAGTGGGTGGTGATCCTCACCAACTATGCCTATATGATGACCACCCCAGAGTACAAGTATGTGATGGCAAACTTCAAGAAGGTGATGGGCGGCGACCTCTACGACAACGAAAAGGTGCCATTCACTGCCGAAAAGTACCAGAGCGAGATGAAGAGATTCAAGGCTAAGAAGAACTTCGTGCTCGGACAGACCTCACCTGCCTATGGCGGACTGGGCGGCGGTGCCACCTGGGGCATTACCGACTGGAACTTCTACGGCCATTATGCATCCTTCAGCGGATGGGAGTCAATCACCCACGAGTTCATGCACTGCATGGATTACAGTCACAACAGTAACATGACCTATGCGGCAAAGACTTCGGAAGGCGTGAACGTAGGTTGGACTGAGTTTATCTGGCAGCTGCACATGTGGCTGAGCAAGAAGGGCGACCTGCCTTATACCGACCGCAACCTGCTGGGCTTCCACAAACCGGAGAATGCACAGTATCGTGACTGCGACATCATGCAGATTTTCCAGGATGATGCCGTATTGCAGAAGAATATCGATAGTTTTTACAAGAAGAGCCGACTCGTGAAGTACTTCACTGAGAACCCGCTCAAGGACAATACCAAATAACAAGGAGGACTAAGAAATGAGAAAAGACGTAATGATGATCAGCGCAGGACTGATGATGCTGGCAATGGCATCCTGCGACCAGACAGAAATCAGAGAGATTACTGAAGACCGAGTAGTAATGCAGCCGGTGGATACCATCAAGGTGGCAGACCACTTCTACCTGGACGGCTATCTCTCACGCACATCCGAGGACATCGGAGGCCGACAGCTGAATGCCGTAAATCTCTTCAGCGATGGCGAAGAACTGTATGTAGCCAACTTTGCCGGCAAATGCATCGATGTTTTCGATGCTGAAACACTGGAGCTGAAGCGCAGCATCAGCAATGCCGACCGCACACTGGCTAGGGATGTATATGCCGAGGGCGAGCACCTCTTCGTGGCAGCCGGCGACAGCCGAGAGGTGCAGATCTTCGACAAGAAGACGGGTAAGTATCTCAGTCGTCTGGGCACCGGTTCCTGGCCAGCCAGCAATGTTTCCTGGGCTGGATGCGTGTGCGCCACCCCTCGCCTGGTATTCGTAAGAGATTCCAAGGAGATGAATATCAGGGTCTTCGACCGTGAGGCGCTGGACATGAATGCAGCCAACAACAACAATGTCTATGCCAAGCTGGCTACAGGCAGCTATTTCATCGGCAGCAAGTTTGAGCCGCAGTCAGAATCCTATGATATGGAAGTAATAGGCGATTCGCTCTATACCTTCATCCCGCGCACGGGCATCATCTATGCCTGGAAAGTGCAGGACATTATTGAGAAGAAGGGCGATGCACCTGTCAAGATTACAGAGGACTGGAATGCCCGCCTGCGTTCCATCTCGAAAACCGACGACAAAGACAAGTTCTTCGTATCGATGGAGAAGGACGGCAAGATGCAGCTGGCAGAATACACTCTGGCTGATATCCAGAAGCGAGACTTCTCTCAGCCAATCCGCAGTTTTGCGGGCGACGGCAGAGTGAGCCTGCCATCCCAGACCATCGTAACCTACCAGAAGGAGAAGCTGATCCTGACCAACGGCACTAAGCTCGACCGCTGGGAGATCCGCAACAATCCATCCTACGAGATCCAGCCTCGGCAGAAGTAAGTAAGCGAAGCATTCTCGGAATAAAGCAAAAAAACTGCCTAAAAATTTGGAGGTTACAAATATTCAGCGTATCTTTGCAAATATATTTAATTAATCATGGAGGATAGAATATGATGATATACGTAGCCAACCCACTTTACGATGCCGTCTTCAAGTATATGATGGAAGATGAGCGAATAGCCAAGACATTGCTTTCTGCACTCTTGCAGAAAATGGTGATTGCTGTAGAAATGCGTCGTCATGAATATCCCAACATTTCACGTGATGCCATCTCTATGTTTCGTGTTGACTTTGCTGCAACCGTATTGGAAGATGACGGCAGTAAGAATCTGATTCTGATAGAATTGCAGAAAACATGGCTGGAGACGGAAACCTTGCGCTTCCGTCAATACCTGGCTGTGCAGTATAACAACAAGGAGAATATGCGCAAGGAGACCAAGGGCAAGTATGCCCTGCCTACCGTGGCGGTGTATCTGCTGGGGCATAACGTGGGACAATTCACGGAACCCGTCATCTATGCCAGACATAAGATATATGACTATGAGGGAAATGAAGTACACCAGGAGGAGCCAGACCCATTTGTAGAGAGTCTGCAGCATGACAGCATCATTGTCCAGATTCCGCGGCTGAGAGGAAGGGTAAACAATAGACTGGAGAAAATACTGAGCGTATTCGACCAGTCGCAGATTTATCCGGACGACCAGCGAATGCTTGAGTTGGATGAGAACAAATATGGGGATGATGCCGAAATGACGCATATACTCCATCGGCTCCAGTCGGCGGCGGCTAATCCTGACATCAGAAACAGGATGAATGCAGAGGATGAGTTCTTCCAGGCCCTGGAAGACAGGGATACTACTATCATGACGCAGAAAAAAGAACTCGAAAAGCAGAAGGCGGCGATTAAAGAGAAGGATGCGGCAATTGAAGAGCAGAAAGCGGCAATTGAAGAGAAGGATGCGGCACTTGAAGAGCAGAAGGCGTCACTTGAAGAGAAGGATGCATCCTTGCGCGCAGCTGTCTTGGCATTATCGAAGTCGGGCATGAATGCAGAAATGATAGCAAAGACTTTGAATATCGGAGAGGAGAAAATACAGGAAATATTATCTAACTGATATTCCAAACCCATTTCAGTACTTGAATAACAGATAAACAGAAATCCCCCATCCTACTTTCTCAAGCGGGATGGGGGTTTTGCTTATGTAATAATTAAACCTAAAAAAAGCCCTGCCGGCTTTCACAAGCTGGCAGGGGATAATTATAAGTAAAAGATGTAAATAGATGTACCTCTGTACGACCTACTTATTAAAACTATAAAATTAATCTTGCAGATTCTACACACATTAATCTGCTACCTTAAATATGAAGGAGGCATATTCACATACACCCGCAATCAATAGACTCAAATTCTTACGATTATTTACCACAGGCTATCTCTAGCCTACCTATTATATATCGAACTGTTTTTTATCATATCATCGTAAGTATCAATTATTTGCTATTCGGCGCTACGGGGTCGCCTAACGGTATGCCTCACTAGGGTTTGTTCTTCTTGGGCATAGGTAAGATAATCTGGACTTTGCCATTACCGGTATGTCCCGTTTCTGTTGTAACCGTAGGTGCTGGAAAATCTGTATTACCGGCTATCGTTTCAGCATTGGTAAGTGCATCACTTTTAAAATAACCAGAGCCACCTCCAGCAGGTCCGGCCTTTTGAGTGCCACCACCACCAAAATATCCACCACCACCTTGAGCACCATAGTCTTCCCAACCATCTTCATTGGTAGAGACGACACCACCATACCCAAAGCCGGCTTTATGATCGTTCGGCATTTTTGAAGTATTTCTATACCCATTACGTCCAGGTTCACTTGGACTTGCTCCACTACCATGACAACCTGACCCAGATGCAGTGCCGCCGTATAAGCCTCCTCCTGCTCCAGCTTTAGGGGTGGTGCCTTCACCAGCATCTTGTGCGCCTCCTCCTCCTGCAACTAAGAGCACTTCACTACGAAAGCCATTGAAGTTGCTTAGTTCACCTTTATTAGTTGTAGTTATGCTTGTTGCTCCACCGCCGGCTGGTCCAGGGTTACCAATACCTGGAATTCTATTATTATATCCGTTACCATGACCACCTACACATATATAAATGTTTGTTCCTTTATTCATCTTATATTCACCTGTGGCATATCCCCCCTTTCCTCCTTCGTGGAATACCCCTTGATGATTGTCAAAGTGTGAACCTTGTGCCCCCCAACATTGCAGGGTATATGTTTCATCAGCAGGAGCAGTAAAAGTTTCTACCGATCCCTTGTACTCGTATTCACGTATAATCTTTGTAAAAGGCACATCACATTCAACCGTTTGTACAACTACAGGATTATTTTGATTAGGTGTAAGACTAATATCAAAAAGCTTTCCCCAGTCATTTTCAATCCTCTTTTCGGCAGGATCTGCTTCTGCTTGAAATTTTACAGTCTTTCCAAACGGAACAACAAAAGAGAATCTTTTCCATTGTCTGTAGTCATCTACCTTTTTATGAACAGCTAGACATGGAATGTTACCGGTAAATTTTTGTGATGGAAAATACTGGCCAGTCGGGTCGTCTATTCCCCAAGCCGTATAATTTGTCCCCTGTTGTGGTCTTTTCCTTTTTTCACCATACCAGTACGTATAAGAATCATCTTTGAATACCAGGATTCCATTCTGAGAACTTGGCATATGCAGAACCGCCACACCTACCTGATGTTTCATTTGAACAGTTATTCGTCCATTGGGAGCAAACGAACCTTTTCCCACCTGTAAATCTGCCGATGCAATTTTGACAAGATCATCTTGATCGGTGATTATCTTCTTATTGTGATTATCAATCTTTTCTTTAAAGAATTCTTCGGCAGTATTGGCGTTTAAATTTACATTTTGCGTTTCCTTGCTATATGGATAGTAGAAGAAGTAAGTTAAATTACTGGTATTGTATGGCATTCCTTGGCCATCTATATACCACCAACCAGATCCCCTATAAACATACTTATTCCCCAGAATCAGCTCTTTTGTCTTGTTATTCACAATGTAAACACCCATTTTGTCTTTGTAGTCAATAAAATCAGTTCTTGGATCATTCTGGTAGAATACACCTTGACCGTCTTTATCAAAATTATTCCAGGAATTATCATAGTAAATAAGATTAGTATCCAAAACGGTAATCAGTTTGGACGAAAGCTTATAGATGACAGATTTACCAGCCTCCCATGTACTACCATTGAGAGATATTGTATATTCTTCTGTTTTTCCATTTGCTACCAAAGTGACGATCAACTTAGCCTCAGTATCCAAGCGCTGAGGAATCATCATCAATGTTTGATCTCCCAGTGTGAGCGCATAATCATCCTGACCAACAATTATATTTTTGTCAGTAACATCGAAGGTGTATGTAACCTTATCATCTTTAAGAGTCCACTGAGCACTTGGCACATTAGCCGTTCCTGACAAAGAAAGATCACAGGTACCCTGGTTACGGATGCCACGCAATTCTACCTTTGTCAGTTGTTTTCCATTACCAATAACATCAGCCAGATTCTTATCGACAGCGAAGGTTACGGCAGTAAGGGCATGATAGAAGCTCAAGCCCAAAGCTTCCTTTGATTTCGAGCCTTTGTTGGTGGCAACAATCAAGTCGGGCTGACTGGCAATATCCGTGTTTGATGCTGTATATGTGATCTGGGTCTTTCCATTGGCTATGTCTTGGGTGTATTCAAGAGGTGAGTTTACATTTGCATTATATGGAGCGAAAGCATGAAAAGACACTTCTCCTGTATTTGGCCATCGGCTGTCCTGGATTCCCCAAAAATTATTGGATGGTGTGGCAACGGCTATTTCCGGATTGCCACCATTCTGGAATAATGATACATTCGTATTTCCTTCCTTATAAATAGCAGTTACGCCAAAACTACCATATTCATTAATATTTACCTTTTGGGCTCCACGGGTCTGCGCAGCTCGTTCCTGTTCCCCGTCTTCCAGCGGTGCACCGGAACGGGTGATGCGTTTTCCGTCCTTGCTCCAGATATAGATACCGTCCTGCTCTAATGAGTGAAGATAGAGGGGCTTACCGTAGGATGTAGGTACGACGATAGGCCCCTCCTCGTTTGCTGCATCTTTAGCTGCACGTGAAGAGGAGCTGGGAGACAGAGGCTTCCAGCTGTTGTCGAGCGATGGTTGAAATGTAATTTTATCATTAGATAGATTGGCTTGCTGCAGTGATTCGCTTTCTGAACATGACGTAAAGGATGCGAGTACACTGAGTGCCAACAAACTGCATTTATAAGTTTTTCTCATCATATAGTTTTCTTTAAATTCTTTTTACGCCAATAAGGGTAAAGAATCGGAGGGTTCCGATTCTCAGACTCTCTCGTGAGCCGGATACCCTCCAATTCTAAAATTATAATTTGGTATATTCAATACTTACATTGGGACATCTGTTGTCTGATCAAGCCATGCCTTTACATCAACAGTGAAGAAGATTTCGCCGCCCAGAATATCTTCACCTGGTTTTGGATCCTTATCAGTCCAATCCTTACCTGGATCTACAGGATCTACCTTACCAGCACCCCTACTCAAGTCGAGAGTGTAAATATACTTATTACCATTTGCCCAAGTGCCAGCAGGGATAGCTACAGCAGCCCAAGCGAATTTAGTATTATCAGCCTGACCGGCTTTATCTGGATAAACCTGCTCCCAACCGCCAGCAGCATTCTTCTTCTGAACATTAATCAAGAGAGAAATGTAAGAACCGGTAACATTTGCGAAAGTAGCTGGTTTATTAGGAGCTGTACCATCCCATGCTGTGATACTCTGTGGGATAAGCATAGCGCTGTTAGCACCTACGAGCAAATCATTAACGACTTTATTCTGATCATCAAGGGTGATCGCTGCATCTTGATTAAGGATATACTGGCTCGGTGTTTTAATATCAGTCCAAGCGTGTTTAGCTGCAGCATTTCCAGGGGTAAATGTATAGGTAGCTGTACCATTTACATTAGAGATACGTACGCCCTTGATAATATACTTTCTGTTCTCATTTGTATTCTTCACCTTGATCTGAATCTGTGAAAGAATATGGTCGAAATCCAATTTAGCTCCTGTAGTTTGATTGTTAACCTTAGAGCCTGTTCCCTGAGCTACAAGCAAATCCAACTGATCTGCAAGATTTGCACTTGGAGTGTAATCAGCCAAAGTAATGTTATCCTTGTTAATTGTAGGATTTAAGTTCGCCTTATCCTCCTTACCAGTAGCAAACGCCATAAAGGTATAATCCTTATCCTTCTCCCAGAACCAAGGACCACCTACACTACGAAACTCTGTTGTACCAGCTTTCTTTGTAAACTGCTCAGCATTAAATACCGGGTCATTATCAGCCCATGCACTCACCCAGATATTCTTGAGATTATCTGTTGTTGCCTCAGTTCCACGGCTGTTCAAGCCTACTGTACTGCGGAAGGTGATATTAGAGCTCTTCGCAACATCCTTAGTCTCTTCTGAAGAGCATGAAGACAAGGCAATAGCAGTAGCTGCAGCCATTAATAAAACACTTTTTTTCATAACTGTTTTCTTTTAAAAATTAATAAATAAATTGTTATTACAATATCGATTATATGATTCCTAATGATAGATAAACCTATGAAATAACCCAAAAATGATTACACGTTGATATCTATATAAACCTCGTTCCACTTATTCACGCTCGGCTGCACACCAGAGCCACCAGGTATAGCCTCAGGGAATGGCAGTTTATCCAGCTCTATCCTGATAGGAGCACCCTCTTCCTGATCGGCAGCGTGAACCTGATCGGTAACATCCACCTCGTAAAACCAGTTGCTGCCGTCGGTGAGCTGCGCATAAACCATCAGTACATGTTTGGCAGAAAAGTCCAGACAGTGACCGAAGAGGTTTTCCTTGCCCCTGACGATGGTAAGACTAGGATCCAACTCAAGTGCAAACGGAATGGTAACCCTCTCTGATGACAGCTGGTCGATACCAGCCAGCCATCCGCCAGACAGTCCAGACAAGCTGGCACTCATCGCCTTCACGCTCCGGATATTCTCCACGTTCCTGATTTCTACGGTGAAATACTTCACTCTCGGTTTGGGTTTCATCGTAATGGTACTCATCTCACCTGCCGGCTTGATGACCACTCGCTCGGCATGGGCGCTATAGAGCATAGCCGGTCCCTGCATCACTCGCTCCTTTTCTGTGCCCCTGGCACGTGGCTCAGCCTTTGCCATAGCAGCAAGCAAGCCCTGGAGTGCTCGTGTTTCAGCCGAAGTAACCTCGAAAGTATTGAACTGTTCCTTGTTTTTGATACGATGCGTCTCCTTGTCACTGTTTACACAGATGGCACGATAGACTCCAGCATCCGCAGAGATGGTTCCGCCTTTCTTATCCGTAAACTCGTATCTGATAGGCTCACCTCCATTCTCAGGATAGAGATAGAGACTCATGGTGGCAGGATTGGCATCGGGAGCTTCGCTCCAGTCGAACTTCACCTCCACAGTCTCTCGGTGGGGATGGTCGTAGCAGAGGTCCTTATGCTCGCAGGATGAGAGCAGTTCTGCCATCATCAGGAAGAAGGCTGCACAGACGATTACGCGGAAGAATAGGATCATTGATTGTCTTAACTCTGTCATACTAGTTATTCTAGTCATTTCTTACCTCCTTTCTTGCTATTGGTGTTTCCGTTGCCGAGGAGCCATACCAGCGATACTTCGCCGCGGGTAGGTCCTATCCAGGTGCGGTTGCGGGTTGCCTCATATACGTAGCATCCGTCTTTCGGCTCATAGGTCTTGTAGTGGGACTTGATGTATCCCACGCCCAGTCCGAAGTCGAGGTTCAGGCGTCTTCCTATCGGCAGTGAGTATCCGTACTCCATTCCTGCTCCGTAGGTTTTCTTGCTCTGGTGACCGGTGCCGCCGTTTTCGATATCATAGGTGAGGAACTGTCCGTAGAGGGAGACGTGATGTCCCTGCATCGGTTTTTCCTTGGCTTTCCTGCCGAAGTACTTTCTTATCTCCATTTCTCCACCATAGATTCTCCAGTATTTGTGGCTGGCATCCTTGCTCCACCAGGCTAGCATACCGCTGGCTCCGAGGGTCCATCCCCTGCCGATGCTGGTCTCGATGCCGATGTTAGGCACCAGGAGGACATCATAGAGCAGGTTGGTTTTCAGGGCATAATATCTGTTGCCCGGAACCGTTTCTGCCGTTGTCCCGTCAAAGAATCCCTCCTGTCCCGAACCGGATGTTCCGATATTGGAATGATAGAGGGAATCAGCCTCACTTCCCTGCCTGTGGGTAAGCGAAGAGAGAGAATCTACTTCGCTACCCTGCTGAGAAGCAAGTGACGAGAGAGTATCTGAAGGATTTACAGCAGACTGATCAGTCGGCTGGATATGTCTGATTTCACATACAACGACGGTACCGGAACGGAGCGTTTCGAAATGATTGGCGAGCATATAGTTCCATGCCTTACCGCCATTGAGGTTTTGCAGTCGCCGCTTTCTTCCGTCCACCACCTTACCGTTTTTCACGATCCATACAGGCGTGTTTTCAATAATGTTCAGCGCCTTGTCTTTCCAGGGTACGTTTTCCTTGGCAAGCTCCTGTGCCAGTCCTTGCCAGTCTTCACCGAGCGAAGAGAGGACGAAGATACTGTCGGGCAGGATGAGCTTTTCCCTAAGATAATCACGCAATCTTTCTCCACGTCGCCTAGCCAGCCTTTTGTTGAGCGAGGTCGCTCCTTCAGGCGAAGCACCCGAAAGGATCTTGATACGTTGCAACACTATGTTCGGGTTGCCCTCCATACCTCTAATCCCTTCTTTGAGCCTTTCCAGGCTGGCAGCATTGTTCATATAGGAAAGATCTAATAATGAATAGCCCGGCCGGTAATAAACCGTTGTCCGGAGGCTGTCGCCTACCGTGCCGGCGTATGCATTTGCCATAATTGTAGTGGGCAATAGCATCACCATTACAATTTTCTTCACCATATTTTATTATTAATCTAATTGTTTATCTACTTTGAGTTTATTACCTGTCTTCTTTTATAAAAAGATAGACTTGGATTTTATACAGTTTCATTATTAAGGGTTCCAATCATCATTTACTATAGCTATGTCATTTTGAGTTGGCATTCACCTTATGTCTTCTATAAGTACGAACCGATACAGTTGTACTTTAACTGTAGCTAAAAGCTTCGTTAACTGCGATACAGTTGTACTTTAACTGTAGCTAAAAGCTTCGTTAACTGCGATACAGTTGTACTTTAACTGTATCAAAAGACCGAAATAAATCCTAAAAAAGTCTTTTTAGTGTTGTTTGCTTTAGCTAAAATTGCACAAATATACCCTTTTTGGCTATAAAATAAGAATTATTGACTATAAAGTGTTAATTAAGTGTTAAATAGAGATTGAAAATATTGTAAATTGAAGATATTATACTATCTTTGCAGCGCAAAAGTTAAAGTACAACTATTGCACAAAATCACGCTTTTTATATTCCATTTCTACCTTTTGTTTGGTTATTCTAGAAAAAAGCGATACCTTTGTAACGAAGATAACTCTAAATTTTAATTTTTAATCAGAAAGCAATATGATGAAGATTTCATTCTTAAGCCGAATCAAGAAATTCGCAGAAAACGCACGTAAGAAATCAAAAGGTATTACATTAGGAGAGTTTACCCGAAGCTATGCGGATGAAAGACACAAGGAAGGAGAGAAAATGTATGAAGGAAGATGCGGCAGCATTCTGAGCATGCTGAAGCACCTGGAGACCTTCGGCGGAAGCGACATCCCGCTGAAAAAGGTGGATGTGGAAACCGTCAAGCAGTTTATCGACTACCTACGTTCTGCCCACGACCTGCATAAAAACATGAAAGTACCCAGAAAACTATCCGACAGCACCATCCATCTGAAGGTGAATATCCTGAAATCGGTATTGAGGGAAGCCGTGAGACAGGGATTGCTGGATCAGAACCCATTCGACCTGCTGCCCCATTCCTATCGCGTCAAAGCCCAGTACAGGGAAAGAACAGCCCTGACCCAGGAGGAACTCATCAAGCTGAGCGAAACACCCTGCAATACTCCCGAGCTGAAGGAGGCATTCCTGCTAAGCTGCATCACAGGACTGAGGAAAAGCGATATTCTGAGTCTATCGATCAACGACATAGAAAAATGCGATGACACCTATTATATATATAAGAAGATGAAGAAGACGCAACGCTGGCTCCGGCTTCCGCTACCGGAAGAGGCGCACCATATTCTCTCGAAGCTCCATGCCAAGAATGGTGATACCCCCTACTTTTTCGCCCATCTCTCGCCCCATCATCTGGGCGAGCATCTGGAAGTATGGCTGGAGGATTGCCATATCCCCGACAAGCATATCACCTTCCATTCGGGGCGCCACACCTGCGCCACCCTATTATTGACGCAGGGCACGGATCTCTATACCATCATGAGGTATCTGGGGCATCAGAACATCAACACCACGCAGCGATATGCGCATATCACGAACCAGATGCTATCCAGCGCCACCCATCTGCTGAACTATCAGCTCAAGGGTTTAGCAGCAAGCTAGTTTCCCACAGATTTCAGAGATAACACAGATGCATACCTGTTTCACGGATTAAATCACTTATTCATCATCGCCCGCCAAAGACTGTATCTCGCCTCGGGATTCAGCTGTTCCAGCTGCTGGAAGATCTGCTGCATATCACTGCGGCGCGTGGTCTCCTCGTACGGACACTGCGCCTTCTGCTTCGTGAATTGCAACTCTTCTGCCACCTCTCGGATATCCTTCTCATGCGCCAGACAGAGGGGACGGATGATAGTGAGCGGATAATGCTTCAACCGCAGACTAGGAAGCATCGTGGAGGCAGAACCCTCGAAGGTGATATTCATCAGGAAAGTAACCAAGATATCATCCATGTGATGGCCCAGGGCTATCTTATTGAAACCATTATTCACTGCAAATTCGACAAGCGTCTTGCGGCGGTTCCAGGCACAAAGAAAACAACGGGTCTTGCGGGGATCGGTGGATTCATCGAAAGAACTATGCAGGATATGAAGTTTGATGCCATTCTCTGCACAAAATGCCTGCAGATAAGAACGGTCGGTCTCGTAAGGAATGTTATCCATAATGATATGCGCCGCCTCTACCTCGATATGCGGCTTATAGATGCGGGCACGCTGAGCCAAGAGGCGCAACAGTTCCAGAGAATCCTTTCCGCCGCTCAAGGCAATGAGAATCCGGTCACCATCCTCCAAAAGGTGATAATCCACGCATCCTTTATTGAATCGCTTTAAAATCTTCTGTTCTGCTTTCATCACATTATATTATATAAATGTAGCCGTACATGATATAAAAGAAAAAAGCCGCTGTCCCCTAGAGAACAGCGACTATATCAAATACATTCCTCATCCTATGAAGGAGAGAAACGACAATTTAAACTTCGAATATATGAAAACGCGTTTTATCGCTTGATTCCTTCTTACTTAGCGTAAGCTACACTGCGAGTCTCACGAATCACGGTGATCTTCACCTGACCAGGATAGGTCATCTCGTTCTGAATCTTGGTTGCAATCTCGTCAGAGAGCTTGATGCTCTGCTCATCGCTCATCTTGTCGGCACCCACGATGACACGAAGCTCACGACCCGCCTGGATGGCATAGGTCTTGGTAACGCCAGGATAGCTCATGGCGATAGCCTCAAGATCGTTCAATCGCTTGATATATGCCTCTACAATCTCACGGCGGGCACCTGGACGGGCACCTGAGATGGCATCACATACCTGTACGATAGGAGCCAGAAGGGTGTTCATCTCCATCTCGTCGTGGTGAGCACCGATGGCATTGCAGATATCTGCCTTCTCCTTGTACTTCTCGGCAATCTTGGCACCATAGAGTGCGTGTGGCAACTCGCTCTCCTCGTCTGGCACCTTACCGATATCGTGCAACAGACCGGCACGCTTTGCCTTCTTAGGGTTCAAGCCCAACTCAGAAGCCATCACCGCACAGAGATTGGCGGTTTCACGAGCATGCTGCAAAAGGTTCTGACCGTAAGAAGAACGATACTTCATCTTACCTACGATACGAATCAACTCTGGATGCAAGCCATGGATACCCAGGTCGATGGCTGTACGCTTACCGGTCTCAATGATTTCATTATCCAACTGCTTCTTCACCTTGGCTACCACCTCCTCGATACGGGCTGGGTGGATACGGCCATCAGCAACCAACTGATGGAGAGCCAGACGGCAAACCTCACGGCGCACAGGGTCGAAGGCTGAGATAACGATAGCCTCAGGAGTATCATCTACCACGATTTCCACACCGGTGGCAGCCTCGAGAGCACGGATGTTGCGGCCTTCACGACCGATGATGCGTCCCTTGACCTCATCATTATCGATATGGAATACAGAGACTGAGTTCTCGATAGCTGTCTCGGTAGCCACACGCTGGATGGTCTGGATTACTATCTTCTTAGCCTGCTGGTTGGCATTGAGCTTGGCATCATCCATAATCTCATTGATGTAGCTGGCTGCATCAAGACGAGCCTGATCCTTCAGACTCTCTACCAAGCGACTCTTCGCCTCCTCGGCACTGAGACCGGAAAGCTCTTCGAGCTTAGCCTGCTCCTGCTTCTGCATCTTCTCGAGTTCCTGCTGCTTCACGGCGAGGAGTTTCTTCTCATTGTCGATGCGCTGCTGATACTGCTCTACCTCCTGCTTGCGGCGACCGAGGTCTTCCTGTCGCTGGTTGAGCGAGATTTCACGCTGCTTGAGCTTGTTTTCACTCTGCTGGATGCGTGAGTTGCGTTGCTGCACCTCCTTCTCCAACTCGGCTTTCTTATTGAGGAACTTCTCCTTCACTTCGAGAAGCTTTTTCTCCTTTACCACTTCTGCCTCTTTGTTGGCAGCATCTATCATTTCATTATATTTTCCCTTAATGACATAACGGAAAATGACATACCCCACGATACCTCCCAACACGAGAGCTACCAGGGCCGCTATTATTGTTACCATAAATATATTATAATTATTAATATTCTTACTTAGCCAAGGTATCCTCTATCTCCGCAGTCAGCTTGTCCAGAATATCATTATATGGTTGGGTATCATTTTTATCTGATTCCTTCTCGAATCTCAAAGCCACGTCGATGAGAGCCATATACAAAATCTCCTTGTCGCTCTTGCGCCCCTTGAAGATTTTCGCATACGAATTGACGATCTCATCGATCAACTTAGCCGACTTACGATAATACTCCTCATCCTCTCTCGGTATTCTTACCGTGAGGTCGGTATCATATACATGTAATCTGATCTGTAATTTATCTTCCATCTGATCTGCCTCCGCTCCAATAGTTATTACTTGTCGCTCAGTAGCGTTATACACTTGTTGACATCTCTGATGAGCTTGGCGATGCGCTTCTGGGTGGTCTCCATGTCGGAGTCGGAAATCGTCATCATCTTCGCCATCTTCAGACTGTCGTAATCATGCTTTGCCTGAGTCAACTTCTCCTGCAATTCCTTGATCTTGGCATCGCGCTCATCCACCATCGCATACAGCTCAGCATTCTCATGCTTGATATCTTCAAACTTGAGAATCATCTGCCTTACTCTTGTGGCAAACGTATTGATTGTTTTCTCACTAGCACTCATGCCTTTTTATTTTTTGGCTACAAATTTAAGAGAATAATTTGAAAAAAACAAATATTCTCCTGTTTTTTTTATCTTTTGGGGAGAATATTGGCTACTTTCCCATCTTTTGCTTTGCCTTTTCCACCTCTTCATCGGATGGACGTGGCTCCTTCTTAGCCAACATCAGTACCTGGAAGGTGAAATCGGTAACCCACTGCTGGCTGAACTTCAGACGGGTGTTGAAGTGGCGCAAGCCAACCACGGTCTTCAGTACGCTGGCATCAGAGAAATCGTTCTTGTTGAAGATGTCGTCCACGGTCTGTGCAGTGAGCTTATAGAGGGTCTTCTTCATGAAGCTTGGCAGACGGAGCTTGAACTTCATCAGGTTGCCCATGAGCATCATCAGATCCTGGGTGAAGTTCTGGAACTGGATGAGATAGGTATTGACATCCTGGAGCTTCTGGCAGTTCTTGCGGATGCTGGCATCAATCTCCTTGAAAAAGTTATCGTCGGTATCATAGAGGTTCTTCATCATCTTCTTGACCTGAGCCTTCTCACCGATGCCCAGACGGTTGTTGACGGTAGGAACATGGAGGCTGGTCTTGAAGACACGGAGGTCTGGAAGCATAGCCAGATTGGTGATACCTAATTGTGAAGCCAAGGCAGCCTGGAAATATACACGGACCAGGGTCATGTAGTCTTCCATTCCACCTACTTTCTTATCTTCGTCTTTACGACTGAATAGTTTAGAAAATATTCCCATTCTTAATCTTATTTATTCATTAATGTTCTTAAATGTTCTGCAAAAATACAATAAAATCGCAAAATACCCAAATTAAGAAGTAGTTTTTTTCCCTTAAAGTATATTTTTCCTATATTATATGAAGATTTTAGGCTGATTATTTTCACCGCTCAATATTTTTTAGTAACTTTGCCACGTTTTTAAAGACGTTTTTTCTGTTCCGCCCAGAGACTACACTGACTGCGGAACGTGCAACATATAATATAAGGTATAATAAGAACTTTTCCCATTAATAAAGGAAAGAAACAAGAAGAAGATATGAAAGGAATCGTATTAGCAGGTGGTTCGGGTACCAGACTGTACCCTATCACAAAAGGCATCAGCAAGCAGCTGATTCCTATCTTTGACAAACCTATGATATATTATCCCGTATCGGTACTGATGCTGGCTGGTATCAAGGAAATTCTGATTATCTCTACGCCTTTCGATCTGCCTGGATTCAAGAGACTGCTGGGCGACGGAAGCGAACTGGGGGTTCACTTCGAGTATGCAGAACAGCCTTCGCCTGACGGACTGGCTCAGGCGTTCATCATCGGAGAGAAATTCGTAGGAAAGGATGATGTATGCCTCGTGCTGGGCGACAACATCTTCTACGGAGCCGGATTCACCGGACTGCTGAAGGAGAGCGTGAAGGCTGCCGAAGAGGGACAGGCAAGCGTATTCGGCTACTACGTGAACGATCCGGAAAGATACGGCGTGGCGGAGTTTGACAAGGACGGCAACTGCCTGAGCATCGAGGAGAAGCCAGCACAGCCTAAGAGCAACTATGCCGTAGTGGGACTCTACTTCTATCCGAACAGCGTGGTGGAAGTGGCGAAGCACATCAAGCCTAGTGCGCGTGGAGAGCTGGAGATTACCACAGTGAACCAGCACTATCTGGCAGAAAAGACCCTGAAGGTAAGAACCCTGCAGCGCGGTTTTGCCTGGCTGGATACCGGTACCCACGACAGTCTTTCGGAAGCCAGCACCTTCATCGAGGTGATAGAAAAGCGCCAGGGACTGAAGGTAGCCTGCCTGGAAGAGATAGCCTACAACCAGGGATGGATCGGCAAGGAACAGCTGAAGAAACTGGCAGAGCCGATGCTCAAGAACGGATACGGACAGTATCTGATGGCTATTGCTACTGACAACAGATAAGCTCTGACTCAAGACTGAGATTTCAACAGAATAAAATAAGAATATCATTAATAGTAAAATGGAAGAAAACAAGAATTACGAACTTGAGGACTTGCAGGAGCAGGAAGAACAGTCGGCGCTCGACTTTCAGACCATCTATTCCACTCTGATTCTAAACTGGAAATGGTTCCTTCTCTCGATTGTTCTCTGCTGTGCCCTTGCAGTGGCTTACGTGAAGCTGACACCAAAGGTATTCCAGAGTTCTACGAAGATTTTGATCAAGGATGATGAATCCAAGAAGAGCGGCGGTGCTGCCGGTGCAGCGGCTGCGGCGATGTCGAACCTGAGTCTGGGATTCATGTCCAGTTCCAACGGTATCGACAACGAGACGGAAATTCTGAACTCACGCTTTCTGGTACAGCAGACCATCAAGAACCTGAAGCTCTACGCTGAGTACAAGCACGGCGGCATGCTGGTAGATACGCTGATCTATGCCAAGCAGGAAGTAAACGTGGACATGGACACCACCAGCCTGAAGCAGCTGAATGCTCCGATGAAGCTCACCATCACTCGTGAGGGAGGCATCTACCACGTAAAGGGTAAGTATTTCAAGCCTATCGATGCAGAAACCTTCGAGAAGGCTCCTTACGAAATCAACAAAACCCTCGCCAAACTCCCGGCACAGATCAGAACCAAGGCGGGTACACTGACCCTGACACAGAACCCTGTCTATGAGCTGAAGGAAGGTACTGAGCTGAAGGTGGAGATGATTTCTCCTTTCAAGGCTTCTAAGGAATACTTCAAGCGTCTGACCATGAACCAGACCAAGAAGACGGCTAACACCGTGGAGCTGACCTTCAACGATGAGAGCAGAGAAAGAGGCGTTGACTTCCTCAACGGTCTGATTGATGCCTACAACTATCAGGCAAACATCGACAAGAACGAGATACAGAAGCGCACAGAAGACTTCATCAACAGCCGACTGGCAAAGATCTCTACAGAGTTGACCGGCAACGATACCAACCTGGAGAAGTACAAGCAGAAGAACCGTATGGTGGACATCGGACTGAACGCCAAGCAGGCTGTATTGAGTTCCGACCAGTTTGACCAGGAGTTGAACAAGGCCAACATGCAGGTGGAACTGCTCAACGAGATCGGTAAGTATATGGATCAGCCAGCCAACAAGTATCAGCCTATCCCTACCAACGTAGGTCTGGAGGATGAGAGTGCTACGGCATTGATCGGACAATACAACAGCCTTGCCCTGACCCGCAAGCAGCTGCTACACAGTGCGAGCGAGGATTCGCCAGTGGTAACCCCTATCACGGCACAGCTGGAAGACCTGATGACTGCCATCAAGCGAGCTATGTTCCAGGCAAGAATCAATATGAAGATCCAGCGTAACAGCATCGCCGACATGGCAAGCAAATACGAGAAGACCATCGGTGTGACTCCAGAACAGGAGAAGGCACTGACACAGATCGGACGTCAGCAGTCGGTTACCTCAGGTCTTTACCTGATGCTGCTGCAGAAACGCGAGGAGACATCCATGTCGCTGGCATCTACCGCCGACAAGGCAAAGATCATCGAGCCTGCAGCCTTCGTAGATAAGGTAAGCCCTAAGGGAATCATCGCATTGCTCATCGCATTCATCCTGGGTGTTGCCATCCCTGCCGGTATCATCTACCTGCGCGAACTGCTGCGCAACAAGATTCTGGGCCACGACGATGTAGAGAAACTGACTCAGCTCCCTATCATCGGAGACATCCCTACTGCCAGCGCCAACGGAAGCAAGGGCAATATCGTGATACAGGAAAACAAGAGCAACCTGATGTCGGAAATATTCAGAGGATTGCGTACCAACCTGCAACTGGCAGGTGACGACAAGGAAAAGGTATTCATCGTGACCTCTACCACTACCGGAGAAGGCAAGACCTTTATCGCTTCGAACCTTGCCATGAGCCTCGCTCTGCTGGAGAAGAAGACTATCATGGTGGGACTCGATATCAGAAAGCCTAGAATGGCAGAACTCTTCGGCATCGGCGACCGTCAGCACGGCATCACCAACATCCTTGCCAACGAGGAATGCAACTGGGAGGAAGTAAAGGCTCAGATCGTAGCATCTGGCGTGAACCACAACTTAGACTTGCTGATGGCAGGTTCTACACCAGCCAACCCTGGTGAACTGATGGTAAGAAAGAGCCTGAAGCAGACCATCGCTCTGCTGAAAGAGCACTACGACTATGTGATCATTGATACAGCGCCTGTAGGTCTGGTAGCAGATACCCTGCAGCTCAGCAAGCTGGCAGACAGAACCCTGTTCGTTTGCCGCGCAGACTTCTCAACCAAGTCTAGCTTCACTTACATCAACAAGCTCGATGAGCAGAAGAAACTGCCAAATATCTCAATCGTAATCAACGATATCGACCTCTCCAAGAAGAAGTTCGCATACAGTTACGGATTTGGCAAATACAGCAAAAACGGCAACCGTTCTTTCGGTTCCTACGGTTTGTTCAGCAACAACACCAATGATGACAGCATCAAGATCTAGATCTTGAATCACGATAAAAAAAAAGACGTGCAGCACTTGAATCAAAGTGCTGCACGTTTTTTTTATGCATCAAAAAAAATAGGGCGCATCACAAAAGAATCGTGACACGCCCAAATAATAGAAAATGATAATTACTATAATTAGAAGAACAAGTAGCGGTTATCCACTACGTGAGCCTTCATATAAAGCTCGTTCATGAAGTTACCGGCATACTGCATAGCCTTCTGGCGGCACTTCTGCTCGTAAGCCTTCTCATCGAACTTAACAGGACGGTTGGTCTTGCCAGTAACCTGGAAGAGATAAACACCTGCGTTACCCTTTACTGCATTAGCTACGAAAGCGCCCTTCTTGGTAGCAGAAACTGCACCAGAAACAGCTGGCTCGCTGGCACCTGTAGCAGAGATGAAGGTAGGAGCTGCGAAAGTAATCTGATTAACGGTAGCAATCTTAGCACCCTTAGCCTTAGCAGCAGCGATGCTCTTCACACCAGCGACCTTAGCCATAATCAGCTCTGCCTTCTTGTCCTTGATGACCTCAGCCTTTACCATCTCCTTAACCTGAGGATCGCTCAAGTCGCGGTAACCGATGCGATGAATCTTATCCAATACTACTACGAGCAAGTGGTTGTTGTCACCACACTCATACATAGGAGAAACCTCACCCTCCTTGCTCTCGAAGATCCACTTCAAGGCATCACGGGTAGAATGGATGTTGGCTACATAGTGAGTAGCTGTTGTCATATCATTCAGGTTCTGTACGCGATAACCGCTCTTGGTTGCATTCTTCAAGAGATCCTCTGACTTAGGATTAGCACTTACATAGCTAGAGAACTTGTTGAATGCTGTACGGTAAGTATCGTTAGAGAACTGAATCTCCTTCTTGATGACTGCTGCCACATACTTGGTTACCATTGCCTTGCGGTCGCAAACCTGGAGGATGACATAACCCTGACCGAGCTGAAGCTCATTGTATGCATTGACAGAAGCTGTATTCAATGTGTTGATGAATGCCTTGTTGTCCTTATCCATAGTCTGAGCATACTCATACTGCTTGGTAGTCATCCAAGCCTTCTCACCAGTCTGACCATACTTCTTAGCGAGTGCCTCGAAGTCTGCACCAGCAGCAAGAGCGCTGTGGATTGAGTCAGCCTTGGTCTTAGCCTCAGCCTGAGAAGCTGCTGCCACCTGGATAACACGATACTGGATAGAGTCTGGCAACTGCTGCTTGCTCATCAGCTTCACGATGTTCAATGTGTTATCAGAAGCGTTAGCCTTTACTGCAGAAGTTGCACCTACTGCCATAGAATCGATAGCTGAAGCGATGTCTGATGGCAAAGCCTCCTTGCTCACTGGGATACCCAGGTAAGCTACGGTAGAAGCTGACTTGCGAATGAGCTCTGCAGGATCAGCTGCAGCAGCGAGCTGTGTATGATACTCAGCAAACTCCTTGTTGAGTGCTGCACGGTCGGCCTTGGAAGCCTCAACCTGAACATCGATGAACTTGATATCTCTGCTCTCTACAGGCTGCTTGAAACGAGCCTTCATCTCGTCATACTTAGCCTTCAGGTCGCTCTCCTCTACCTTCACCTTGTCGTCCTGAACATCAGAATAAGGGAAGGCAGCCAACTGGATCTGGCTTTCCTCGTTCTCCTCCTTGAAAGCCATCTTAGCCTCTACAGGGTTTGAAAGGAAGCAGTGTGCCAGGAGTGACTGATACTTCTGAGCCAAAGTCTGCTGACGGAGTGTCTTCTCGATGAATGACCAGTAGTTGAAAATCTTGGTGTACTGTTCCATCATCTGAGGATTAACAGATGGGTTAGCCTTCTGAGCCTTGTAATCAGCCAGGAACTTCTGGAGAGAAGATGCGTCGAAACGACCTGTCTGCTGATTTACGAATGGAGTCTGCTGAAGCATTGGGCTTGTACCAGTCTTCAAGATGTCCTGAAGCTCTGCGTCTGTTACGGTAAGACCCAACTTGCTAGCCTCCTTGGCAATGATCTGGTTCTGCACGTATGTATTCCATACCATGTCCTTCACCTGATTCATCTGCTCCTCAGGAAGGTTTTCCTGACCTTGTTGCATTTTAATAACCTCTGTGTACTCATCAACGAGCTTCTGGAAATCCTGCACGCTGATTTTCTCGCCATACACCTCACCGATTTGCTGACGCTCATTGTTCTTTGCAGAATCGCAAGAGCGGAAAGCTTCCTCAGCAATGAAGGCGAAAAGACCGAAACTGATAATACATACCAGTATCACGCCTCTTTTTCTAATTGTTCCTAATGCTGCCATTACGTTTTAATTATTATTATTATTTTATTTTTTCCTTATTAGGATTGTACTGCTTTTGAAGCAAGTAGCCAATTGGTTGCAAAAATACAAAAATAATACGAGAAAAGGGAATTTTTCGGTATCTTTTTTGGCTGGAAACGCAAAAAAGTCGAAAAATTCCCTCTTCTCATCCAACTATTTGATGATGTGGAGTTTCACAAGTTCTATCTTGCGGGATGTGGACTTGATAATCTTAAACTCAAACTTGTCGAATTTAATTACTTCATTCAGCTTCGGGAAGCTCTGATATTCGTGAAGAATGAGTCCACCCAGAGTCATATACTCATCACTCTCCGGAAGATCCAGGTCGAACAGATCGTTCACCTTGTCTATCTCCAGTCGAGCCGACAGCAGATAGTCGCCGTCATCAGTCTTCTTGGCTACATACTTCGCAGAATCGTGCTCATCCTCGATATCGCCGAAGATCTCTTCCACGATATCCTCCAGACTCACCAGTCCGCTGGTTCCACCAAACTCATCTACCACCACGCCCAGCGACTTCTTCTGCTGCAGGAAGGTCTGCATCAGTTTCTGCGCCTGCATGGTCTCCGGCACGAAGGGCATCGTGCGGATATGATCCTGCCATCTCTTCGGATTGTGGAAGAGCTCGGAACTGTGGATGTAGCCCACGATATGGTCGATATCATCCTCATAGACGATGATCTTGGAGTTTCCGCTTTCGATGAATTTCTGGCGGAGTTCCTCCAGCGAGGTATCGATCTCTACTGCCTGAATCTCGGTACGTGGCACCATACAGTCGCGCACCTTGGTATCTGAGAAATCCAGGGCGTTCTGGAAAATCTTCACCTCGTCGTTGATCTCGTCCTCATTGGCGGCATTGTCGATGCTCGACTGCACCAGATAGTCAAGATCTACCTTAGAAAAGCCTTCATCCCCCTCTTCAGACTCCATCTTCATGCCCACCATGCGCAGCAATCCCTTGCTGAGGAAGGTACTGAACTTGCTGATAGGCCAGAGAATGACGTAGCACAGATACGCAAACGGACTGAAGATGGACAGCAGTCGGTTTGGATTCGACTTGAAAAGCGTCTTCGGCAGGAACTCACCCGTAAACAACACGATGAGTGTGGAGAGAATAGTATCGCAGGTAACCTTGACACCATCATCCAGACCAGCAAAGATGGTATTATCAAACAGACGGGCTATCAAGATACCATATACTACGAGGGCTATATTGTTGCCCACCAGCATGGTACTGACGAATCCGTTGGGATGATTATAAAAGAGCGACAAGAGTCGCTGCGTAAGTCCGTTTTTCTCCTTGTCCATTTCCGCCAACATACGGTTGGAGGAGACGAAGGCAATTTCCATTCCACTAAAGAATGCAGAAAACACCATCGTGATGAGGATACTCACTATCAGACTTATATCAACTTCTTCCATGATACATTATATCGTTAAAAAACATATTTCCTCCTACCCTATCAATGCATGATAGGAATGGTGGTGGCTCGCTGCGGCGTTGCCGGCTGGCGCATAGGCGCACTGGTAGAATCGGATGATGAAGCAGAAGATGAACTGTTGCCACCACCGAAGTCACCCTTCTCGAAGCTACCCTTAGAATTGCTCACAAAATAGCGGGTCATACGCTCATCGCTCCAGAAATAGGAACCCTGAAGGGTACGCTCCGGAGTAACGAGCTTACTGAACACATGGCTGGAGAGTTCATGCTTGTTCTCATCCCAGGTGAGCTGCTCGCTGGTAAAGCGAAGACCATCCTTAGTGAGGATGCGCACCCTGCCATAGAGTTTCCAGACACGCTCCTGATCAAAGTAATAAGCCGTATCACACTGGATATAACTGTTGATGTGGAACTTCTCGTCAAACTGTTCGAGCAGCATACCCTTATCAAAAATCCAGCGGGAAGGCACACGGTTGGTATTCACCTCCCATCGCTCGGTAACGATGCGGTACTTGATGACACCCGAATCACTGATGAGCGTATTGACGCCATACGAAGTCATCATCGCCACAGAGTCTCTGTCGTGGATAGCAGGCGCAGTATGTTCTACCGGATTCTGGCAGGCAGCCAATACCCAGGAAACTATGACACCTATTACTATGAAATATTTAATCTTATACATTATTATATATATAGAAGATGTGGCATCTCCCGAAGAAAACACCACAATATGGGCAGATTACTGCATCTTCCACTTCTTGAACCAATCCTCGTTGAAAGTGAATCCGATGTTCAGGCGGAAGATATTCTCCTTGATAAGTCCGGTAGCCGAATTCTTCACCCACTGGCCGCTGATATTCAACTGCGAACGGTTGTTGTAGGAGTTCATGATAGGAATACCGAAACCGGCACTTACAGAAAGCTCCTTAGGGCCATCCACGCCGTTCACCTTATAATATGGTGTAGCAAAGCTCACACCGGCACGGTAAGCCACACGCTTGAGAAAAGCACGGCTGCGCTCACCATAGCAGTACTGGAATCCGACATTCACCTTGCTGCGATCCTTATACACGCCATCGCGCAATGCCCAAGGCTCGCTGCTGTTAGCCTCGTAGGTAGGATAGCCCAGGCTGCCCCATTTCTGCAGACTGTAATCTACACCAATCTTCCACTGGTTGTTGTGATTCCACATCAAACCGGCGCCATACATTGTAGGCAACTCGTAGGCATTCTTGATGCTGAAGGCAAGTGTATCAGATGTACTGGTCTGCGCATTGGAAGAAATGATGCTCATATCGGCATCGGCATGCAGGTTATGACCTGGCGAATAAGTGACACCCAGGGTTACCTCATCCTTCTTCGACAACTTCTGGGTATATTGCACACCCAGGTCGATCTTGTAGTTGTTCACACGAGTACCATAGGTGCGGTAAAGAGACTTATAATAGCTGTTGCTATAGTAGTTCTGCACGGTTCTGTCGATGGAACCCCAGATATAGCCAATATTGGCACCGACAGACAAGCCCTTGAGTGGAGACCAGCCGGCACCCACATATACCTGATGCAAACCGCCTTCACCCTCGTAGGAGTTGGTGTAGGTAACATCCTTGTCGTTCTTGTTCACCCATCCGCTGGTAGAATAGTTGTATCCCACGTTGGTGAAAGGGATAATACCGAAACTCATACCCAGATGGCGGAAGAGGCGGAAGCCTGCTACCACATATTCGAGATTGGAGTTATTGGCATTCTTCTTCACCCCGTTCTCGTTGAAGTTGGTTACCTGACCCGAGATACCTGCATCCAGGATGAAAGTCATGGAGTCGATGGCAGCATAGGAAGCAGGGTTCAGATAGTTAATCTGATTATGCTCATGAAAACCAAGTCCAACACCATTCATACCACGGTTGAAGCCAGAAGTCTGTTCAGACAAAACGCCTAAACCATACTGGCTGTATGGAGAATTAGTACCACTTTGGGCATTAACCATAAGAGTAGAACCCAACAAGAGGGCTGCTAAAATAAACTTTCTCATTTATATATAAATCAGTCAAAATTATATTCAGAGTGCAAAAGTATTAAAAAAAATCTAGAAAAAAGAAGGATATTCCAAAATAATAAGTTATTTTTGCATCGTGAAACGATTTAAGCATATTTTTGGAGTCATTTTAGCGGTTATTTTAACCAATTTAACTACTAATGTGACAGCACAGGATTTTTCAGGCTATCAGACTCCTGACATTTCTGTGCAGAACAGTCGTGTCAATGAGGATGCTACATCCTGGCTCGACTCGGTAGATATTTCGCTCCTCACCTGCGGACCAGGCAACGAGGTATGGTCGTACTACGGTCACTCAGCCCTGCGCATCCAGGACAAGATGCACGGAAGCGACGTGGCAGTCAACTGGGGCATGTTCAGTTTCAGGCAGAACTTCTTCATCCTGCGCTTCGTATTCGGACTCACCGACTACCAGATCGGCATTTACCCAATGACCGACTTCCTCGCCGAATATGCAGCAGAAGGAAGATGGGTACGCCAGCAGCGCATCAATCTCTCCAGGGACGAGAAGATCAACATCCTGCATGCCATCGAGGAGAATGCCAAGCCGGAGAACCGCACCTACCGGTACAACTTCTTCTTCGACAACTGCACCACCCGTGCAAGGGAGATGATCCTCACCAACATCGGTTACTGCAACACCAACTTTGATGATAAGGATGCCCAATCCACCTACCGTCAGGAAATCCACAAGCTGAACGGAGACCATCGATGGAGCCGTTTCGGCAACGACCTGCTCCTGGGCTATCTCGCCGACCAGCCTATCAGCAAGCGAGAATGGGAGTTCCTGCCGGACAACCTGAGCCGTGACTTTGCCACAGAAGGCAGAAAAGACAATATGAATGCACCCCAGGATCTGGCAAGCACCCGATACTACAACGGCAAGGAGGGCTATATCACGATGGTAGATAGCACCAGCTACCTGATACCGAAGCAGGCACAGGTGGCAGAATCGGAAGCCATCACCCCAATCATGGTGGCAACATTCATCGCCATCATCATCATAGGCGTGAGCATCATCGAATGGCGCAAGAAGAAGAACTTCTGGGGATTTGATGCCTTCCTGCTCATCTTGACGGGTCTGCCGGGCATCATCCTCTTTGCGATGATCTTCTCGCAGCACCCTACCGTGCAGATCAACTTCCAGCTTCTGCTGCTGAACCCAGTGAACCTCATCTTCGCCTGGAAAACCATCTCGAAGATGAGAAAAGGCAAGCTCTACTGGTATTACGAGGTATGGGGATGGTGCCTGCTCGTGGCATTGCTCCTGCAAATCTGGCAGAGCTATGCCGAAGGAATGAGCACTTTGGCATTCTCTTTGCTGATGAGATATGCAATCAAGTCAACCCTGCTCGACCTCAACAGCAGCAAGCTGGCTATACAGAAACAATTAATGAATAAACTCAGAAAAGACAAGTAGAGACACTTCTCCAAACCGAAACAGAGAGAAGATGCTCTAAAAAAGACTTTCAAAAGTTACATAAATAAAGAAAATAAAAATGATGGTAAACAGATATATCACGGCCCTTTTGGTTGTCCTGGCGGCAACCGGCATGGAGGCGCAGACTTATCAGCAGGCGCTGAAGTTTGCGCTCACGGATATATCCTACGATGAATTCATCCAGCAACCGGAGGCGAAGGCATTGGAGGAGGACATCCTCTATGTCATCAAAGCCATCAAGCAGGCTTCCGAAGAGGAAAACATGTCAGAGCATCATTACCATCAGGCAGCTGTGCCTGCAGCTGTCAAGACTGACATTCTGACAGATTCACATTTAAATATTTGTTTTCGCCCCGTTGTGGTGCATAAGTACAAAGCACCCTTCGGAAGCATTGTTATTCGAGGTCCAAACTGCTGATTATGTGCTTTCTGACAGCAAAACTAGCAAGAAATGCAGCCAGAAAGGGCAATAATTGGTAAAATATTGCAGATTTACAGATATTTTTTGTATTTTTGCAAGCTAGTAAACAAACAACAGGAAAAAGCAGAAGAGGAAAAAGGACTGACAGACCACATTTGTCTTAACTTCTTTAACTCCTTAACTCCTTTAATTCCTATATCATACATCGAATAATAATAAAAAAAATATACAATGAACTTTAACAAAATTCTTCAGTCATTGTTTGGCAACAAGTCAACTCGCGATATGAAGTTGATTCAGCCAATCGTAGAGAAAGTCAAGGCAGAATATCCTAAGATGAATGCCTTGAGCAATGACGAACTTCGTGCAAAAACAAAGGAACTCCAGAAGTACGTACAGGAGTACGCTAAGGAAGAGAAGGCTAAGATTGCCGAACTCAAAGCTAAGATCGAGGACACTCCAATCGACGAGCGTGAAGGTATCTTCAACCAGATCGACAAGTTGGAGCAGGAAGCACTCGACAAGTATGAGGTTGCACTCAACGAGGTTTTGCCTCAGGTTTTCGCTATCGTAAAGGATACAGCACGCCGCTTCGCTGAGAACGAGGAGACCGTAGTTACTGCTACAGACTTCGACCGCGAGCTGGCTTCAAACCCAGCCAACGACTTCGTGACCATCGACGGCGACAAGGCAATCTATCACAACCACTGGACTGCCGGCGGCAACGATATGAAGTGGGAAATGATCCACTACGACGTACAGCTCTTCGGTGGTGTTGTTCTCCACCAGGGTAAGATTGCCGAGATGGCTACCGGTGAGGGTAAGACCCTCGTAGGTACTACCCCTATCTTCCTCAACGCGTTGACAGGTAACGGTGTACACGTAGTAACCGTGAACGACTACCTGGCTAAGCGTGACTCTGAATGGATGGGACCTCTCTATATGTTCCACGGTCTCTCTGTAGATTGTATCGACAAGCATCGTCCTAACTCCGACGAGCGCCGCAAGGCATATATGGCAGACATCACCTTCGGTACCAACAATGAGTTTGGTTTCGACTACCTGCGTGATAACATGGCTACCAACCCTAGCGACCTGGTACAGCGTCAGCACAACTACGCCATCGTCGATGAGGTTGACTCCGTATTGATTGATGATGCCCGTACTCCATTGATCATCTCTGGTCCTATTCCAAAGGGTGATGACCAGATGTTCGAGCAGTACCAGCCACTGGTAGAGAAGCTCTACGAGGTACAGCGCAAGCAGGCTACCGAGTTGCTCGCCGAGGCTAAGCAGAAGATTACAGAGGGCGGCAAGACCAAGAACCAGCAGATGCTCGAGGAAGGTTTCCTCTCACTCTACCGTTCTTACAAGGCGCTGCCTAAGAACAAGCCATTGATCAAGTACCTCTCTGAGGAGGGTATCAAGGCAGGATTGCTCAAGACCGAGGAATTCTATATGGCAAACAACAACCGTGAGATGCCTAAGGCTGTTGAGCCTTTGTACTTCGTGGTTGATGAGAAGCTGAACTCTGCCGACCTGACCGATAAGGGTACAGAGTGGTTGGCTAAGCAGGTGAACGATAGAGAGCTCTTCGTATTGCCTGATATTACTACACAGATGAGTGACCTGGAAGCTCGCACAGACATCTCAGACCAGGAGCGTCTGGATATCAAGGACGAGTTGCTGGCTCACTACGGCGTACAGAGCGAGCGTGTTCACACCTTGCAGCAGCTCTTGAAGGCTTACACCATGTTTAATAAGGACGACGAGTATGTTGTCATGGACGGTCAGGTGAAGATCGTGGATGAGCAGACAGGTCGTATCATGGAGGGTCGCCGCTGGAGCGATGGCTTGCACCAGGCTGTAGAGGCAAAGGAGCATGTAAAGGTAGAGGCTGCAACACAGACCTTCGCTACCATCACACTCCAGAACTACTTCCGTATGTACCACAAGCTCGCAGGTATGACCGGTACGGCAAGCACCGAGTCTGGTGAGTTCTGGGATATCTATAAGCTCGATGTAGTTGAGATTCCTACCAACCGCCCTATCCTGCGTAAGGACCTGGACGACCGTGTGTATAAGACTGCCCGCGAGAAGTATCGTGCCGTCATCGATGAGATTGAGGAGACACGCAATGCTGGTCGCCCAGTATTGGTTGGTACCACATCTGTGGAAATCTCTGAGTTGTTGAGCAAGATGTTGAAGATGCGCAACATTCCTCATAATGTATTGAACGCCAAGCTGCACCAGCAGGAGGCTCAGATCGTAGCCGAGGCAGGTCGCTCAGTAAATGGCAAGGGTGCCGTAACCATCGCTACCAACATGGCAGGTCGTGGTACCGATATCAAGCTGACCCCAGAGGTGAAGGCTGCAGGTGGTCTCGCCATCATCGGTACAGAGCGTCATGAGAGCCGCCGTGTTGACCGCCAGCTCCGTGGTCGTGCCGGACGTCAGGGTGACCCAGGTTCTTCTGTATTCTATGTATCATTGGAGGATAAGCTGATGCGTCTGTTCGCTTCTGAGCGTATTGCCAAGGTAATGGACCGTCTCGGTTTCGAGGATGGCGAACGTATCGAAAGCCCAATGATCAGCAAGAGCATCGAGCGTGCACAGCGCAAGGTTGAAGAGAACAACTTCGGTATCCGTAAGCACCTCCTGGAGTATGATGACGTGATGAACCGTCAGCGTACCGTTATCTACGAAAAGCGTCGCCACGCCTTGATGGGTGAGCGTATCGGTATGGATATCGCCAACGTAATCTGGGACCGTGTACTGAACATCGTGAACAACAACGACTTCACCGGTGCCAAGGAAGAGTTCCTGAAGGTCCTCGCCATGGAGATTCCTTTCACAGAGGAGGAATACGAGAACGGCAGACGCGACGAGATGGCTGAGCGTGCCTTCCAGGAGGCTATGGCTGCCTTCAAGCGCAAGACCGACCGCATCCAGGCTACAGCAATGCCTATCATCAAGCAGGTGTATGAAAACCAGGGTGCGATGTACGAGCGCATCATGGTGCCTATCACCGACGGCAAGCGCATGTACAACATCGCATGCAACCTGAAGGAAGCTTACGAGACTGAGGCAAAGAACGTAGTGAAGGAGTTCGAGAAGAGCGTAGTACTCCACATCATCGATGATGACTGGAAGGAGAACCTCCGCAAGCTCGATGAGTTGAAGCACTCTGTACAGAATGCCAGCTACGAGCAGAAGGACCCATTGCTCATCTTCAAGTTGGAGAGTGCAAAGGTATGGGACGCTATGATCAATGATATGAACGACCGCATCGCCAGCATCCTGATGCGTGGTCAGATTCCTGTCATGGAGCAGGAGCAGCCAGTTCAGGAGGCAGCACCAGAGCAGCACACCCAGCAGAACTACGTAGAGAGCAAGGTGGATATCGATGCTGAGCGTGCAGCACAGGAGGCAGCAGCCAACCAGGATACCCGCGAGGGAGCTGACCAGGTGAACCGCACTCCATACCGTGCCGAGCACATGCCTCGTCCTAACGATCCATGTCCATGCGGCAGCGGAAAGAAGTTCAAGAACTGCCACGGCAGAAACATCTAATCACCAGAAAGGATGATAAGTGATGACAGCGAAATCTTGCCATCACAAGAAATAATGATAAGAATACCTAGATTTGATGATACTCTCATCATTTCTAGGTATTTTTGTTATAAATAACATCATTGCTACCGAGTTGCAAATAATTATTAGTATTTTTGCAGTCGAAAAGAAAAAAGAGCTGGCAATAAAGCCAGTTTCTAGAGAAAATAAGGTTAATCAAGGAAAGATATATGAAATTATCAGAACTTAAAACAGGTGAAAGTGGCGTCATCGTCAAGGTTTCCGGTCATGGTGGCTTCCGCAAGAGAGTCATCGAGATGGGGTTCATCAAGGGCAAGAAAGTAGATGTCCTGCTCAATGCACCACTCCAGGATCCTGTGAAATACAAGATTATGGGTTACGAGGTGTCACTCCGACACAGCGAAGCTGACCATATCGAGGTGGTTTCCATCGAGGAAGCCAAGCATGATGCACAGCTCTGCAAGGCGGAAGAAGAAGACCGCCAGCAGGTAATTGACTCAAAAGTAGTAGAATCCAACGATAGCGACGAGCAGGCGCTCGGCGACAAGATGCTCGTGGCTGAAAGAAAAGACTCTGCCAGCAACGAAGCCTTGGCAGAACAGGAAGCAGAAAGACTCCACCGCGTCATCAACGTGGCACTGGTGGGAAATCCAAACTGCGGAAAGACTTCATTGTTCAACTTCGCATCGGGTGCTCACGAACGTGTTGGAAATTATAGTGGTGTAACCGTGGATGCCAAGGTGGGCGAAGCCGATTTCAACGGCTACCACTTCAATCTGGTAGATTTACCAGGCACCTATTCGCTTTCAGCCTATTCTCCGGAAGAACTCTATGTGCGCAAGCAGCTCATCGAGCATACGCCGGATATCGTCATCAACGTCATCGACACCAGCAACCTGGAGCGCAATCTCTATCTCACCACACAATTGATAGATATGCACATCCGCATGGTCTGCGCCCTCAATATGTTTGATGAAACCGAGAAGCGTGGCGATAACATCGACTACGACAAACTGGGCGAACTCTTCGGTATCTCGATGATTCCTACCGTCTTCACCAATGGCCGAGGCGTGGACAAGCTCTTCGAGACCATCATCGAACTCTACGAAGGCAAGGAAGATTCCAACGCTCACTATCGCCATATCCACATCAACCACGGACATGAGATAGAACATGGTATCGAGCATATCCAGAAGTATCTGAAGGCAGATGATTCCATCCGTCAGCGCTACTCTACCCGATATCTTTCTATCAAGTTGTTGGAGAATGATAAGCACGCCGAGGAATACGTAAGTCATCTGAAATCGGCCAAGGAAATTTTCGCTGCCCGTGATGAGGCAGCCAAGCGTGTGAAGGAAGAGACCCTGGAGGATAGCGAAACCGCCATCATGGATGCCAAATACGGTTTCATTCATGGTGCATTGCAGGAAGCGGGCTATGAACCGGGCAAGGCAAAGGATACCTATCAGGTAACCCACCTCATCGACAGAATCCTGACCAATAAATATGTAGGATTCCCTATCTTCATCCTCCTGCTGTTCATCATGTTCTCAGCCACCTTCGTGCTGGGCGAGATTCCTAAGGGATGGATTGAGGACGGCGTGGCATGGCTGGGCGAGTTCATCAGCAATACGATGCCGGACGGACCAGTGAAGGATATGCTGGTAGATGGTGTGATTGGTGGTGTAGGTGCCGTGATTGTCTTCCTGCCACAGATTCTGATTCTGTATTTCTTCATTTCTTATATGGAGGATTCGGGATATATGGCTCGTGCAGCCTTCATCATGGATAAGCTGATGCACAAGATGGGCCTGCATGGCAAATCATTCATTCCGCTGATTATGGGATTCGGCTGTAACGTACCAGCCGTGATGGCAACGAGAACCATCGAGAGTCACCGTTCCCGTCTGATAACGATGCTGATATTGCCATTGATGAGCTGTTCGGCTCGTCTGCCAATCTACATCATGGTCATCGGAACATTCTTTGCCATCCAATACCGTTCACTCATTATGGTATCCCTCTATCTCATCGGCATCTTCCTTGCCGTGATATTGAGCCGCATCTTTGCCAGTTTCGTGGTGAAGGGCGAAGATACCCCATTCGTGATGGAGCTGCCTCCTTACCGCTTCCCTACCTGGAAGGCGATAGGCAGACATACCTGGGAAAAGGGTAAGCAGTATCTGAAGAAGATGGGTGGCATCATCCTCGTGGCAAGTATCATCGTCTGGGCTTTGGGCTACTTCCCTCACAATGAGGAACTTGACAACCAGGCTCAGCAGGAGCAGAGCTATATCGGCAGAATCGGTAAGACCATCGAGCCTATCTTTACCCCACAGGGTTTTGACTGGAAGTTAGATGTGGGCTTGGTTTCCGGTGTAGGTGCCAAGGAGATTGTAGCCTCAACAATGGGCGTGCTCTACAGCAACAACGACAGTTTCTCTGATGATCAGGATTACAACGATGAAGACGGAAAATATGAGGTTTTGAAGAAGCAGATGACTTCTGATTTGAAGAAGACCTACGGTTACAGCGATGCCGAGGCGGAATCTAAGGCAACGCTCACCGCCTATTGCTTCCTCCTCTTCGTATTGCTCTACTTCCCTTGCATCGCCACGATAGCAGCCATCAAGGGAGAAACGGGCAGTTGGAAATGGGCAGGCTTCGCCGCCGGCTACACCACGCTCCTGGCATGGGTAGTATCAGCCCTGGTCTTCCAGATAGGAAGCTTGTTTATCTAATATAACAACGTAAATTCAAACAAAAAGGGTGTGACTAGTCGATTAGTCACACCCTTTTTGTTTGTTGCTCATAAGAATGAAGGCCGTTCTTACCTGCCGGAAAAAGCAGGAGAAGCCAGGGCAGACGCATTAAATTGCGCTGCCCTCCAAAAGTTTTGACAGGTACTCTTC
>ERZ791709.141-NODE-141-length-38221-cov-10.3821_pt1 | contig 38221 bp, 29 predicted proteins | sample MGYA00509955_ERZ791709 | MGnify/ENA primary metagenome ERZ791709 (study PRJEB30046, sample SAMN00715153) | human gut metagenome | study: EMG produced TPA metagenomics assembly of the A metagenome-wide association study of gut microbiota in type 2... | reverse complement strand
CGAGCTTATATCCCCATAAATAAATTTAGGGGCTTTACGCTCGCATTTGGTAAAAGTTAATAAAACTTATATTAATGGCAAATGTGTTTTTGCTAGATAAGCTAAAAATATTAAATAATATTTAATAAATATGAGAAAATAAGAGAGAATTCTATAATATTACGGAATTCTTTTTTATTTATATTGATGTATTTGTAAAAATCAGATTATTTTTATTTAAAGAGTAGAAAATAAATACAGCTTGCTATATAATATTAAGGAATATAACTTTTATTTTTGTAAAAAGAAATGAAGTATATTAATAATAGAGAGGGATTTATAATATTTTTGTTATAAATTTGAAAGGAAGTTCTTTATGAATTCAAAAAATGAAAATTTAGCCATGTTATGTGATTTTTATGAATTTACAATGGGAAATGGCTATCTAAAAAATAATTTACATAAAAAAAATGTGTATTTTGATGTATTTTTCCGTAATATTCCTGATGATGGTGGTTTTGCTATAGCAGCTGGCTTACAACAAGTAATAGAATATATAAAAGATTTACATTTTGATAAAGAAGATATTGAATATTTTCGTTCTAAAAATATGTTCAGTGAAGATTTCTTAGAATATCTAGCTGACTTTAAATTTACAGGGGATATTTATGCTGTTCCTGAAGGAACTTGTATTTTCCCTCGTGAACCAATTATGACTATTAAAGCTCCTGCTATTGAAGCACAGATTTTAGAAACTTTTATTTTATTGACTTTAAATCATCAATCTCTTATTGCTACAAAAGCAAATCGCATAGTAAGAGCTGCTCAAGGTAGACCTGTATTAGAATTTGGTTCTCGTCGTGCTCAAGGTGCAGATGGTGCGGTAAAAGGTGCTAGAGCTGCATATATCGGCGGTTGTGCTGGAACAGCTTGCACACTTACTGATGAACTTTATCAAGTGCCAGCTAGTGGTACTATGGCTCATGCTTGGGTACAGATGTTTGATTCTGAATATGAAGCATTTAGAGCTTATTGTGAAATTTATCCTCATAATGCAGTATTATTAGTAGACACTTATAATACTTTAAAAAGTGGTGTACCAAATGCTATTCGCGTATTCAAAGAAATGCTTGTGCCACAAGGTATTACTAATTTTGCAATTCGTTTGGACTCTGGGGATATTTCTTATTTATCTAAACAAGCTAGAAAAATGCTTGATGAAGCAGGTCTTACAAATTGTAAAATCGTAGCATCTAATGCTTTAGACGAACATTTAATCCGTGATTTATTAATGCAAGGTGCTAAAGTAGATGTATTTGGTGTAGGTGAAAGAATGATTACTTCAAAATCTGCACCTGTGTTTGGCGGTGTATATAAATTAGTAGCTATTGAAAATGAAAATGGTGAAATTACACCAAAAATTAAACTCAGTGAAAATATCTCTAAAATAACAAATCCACATTTCAAAAAAGTATATCGTTTGTATGATAAAGAAACTGGCAAAGCTATCGCTGATGAACTTTGCTTATATGATGAAACAATTGATACAACAAAAGAACATACTATTTTTGATCCAAATGCTACATGGAAACAAAAAACTCTCACTAATTTCACTGCTAGAGAATTGCAAGTTCCTATCTTTAAAAATGGTGAATGTGTATATGAAAGCCCATCTATAGAAGAAATAAAAGCATATTGTCAAAAAGAAGTGGAAACTTTATGGGATGAAGTAAAACGCTTTGAAAATCCACATCGTTATTATGTAGATTTATCTCAAAAATTATGGGATATTAAAAAAGAATTATGCGTTAAAAATGCAATGAAAAGCAAATAATAAATAAAATTCATTTTTCTTTTGTTTAAAAGAAAAACGAATCAAAAAGAAAATATCCCGCAATATTGATTTTACTTTGGCAAAAATAAAATCACGCCTACAACGCTCTAAACTCGCTACGCTCAAACAGTAGGACTAAAAACGTAGTCATAATTTTATTTTTGCCAATAGCTTTCAGCTACCGTAAAAGTCTGCTAATGCGGGAATGGTTAGGTATTATTGATATTTAAAAATTTATTTTCAATAATCTATGGTTACCACTAAAATTTATAATGCGGAAGTGGTTTGGTATTATGATGAATTAAAAACGTAGTCATAATTTTATTTTTGCGGATAGCTTTCAGCTACCGTAAAAGTCTGCTAATGCGAGAATGGTTAGGTATTATTGATATTTAAAAATTTATTTTTAATAATCTATGGTTACCACTAAAATTTATAATGTGGAAGTAGTTTGGTATTATGATGAATTAAAAATGTAGTCGTGATTTTATTTTTGCCAATAGCTTTCAGTTACCGTAAAAGCCTGCTAATGTGGAAATGGTTAGGTATTGTATTTTTGTAGTGTGTAAATTAAAGGCTAGAGCAATCTATACTCTAGCCTTTTTGTTATTTTATGGGGTTGGATATGAGGTAATGGGGTTTTGTTCTGATGATGAAAGATGGAGTAGGGTTGTAATGTAGGTATAGTTGATGGTTGTAGTAGTTAAATTCTAAGGTATCAATGAAGATGCCTTGGTTATAAACTAATTTTAAATTTAGTTTGTTATTTTGCCAGCCATAGTTGGCGTAAGGGCTTTCATAGAAAATAGTTGTACAAGAATCAAAGTTATCATTTTCGAAATTAGTATTATTCTTTTGCCAAGCGTTTAGTTTAGCTAACAAATTATATTTTCTAGTGTTTAAGGTAATATTAATTCTGATGCAATCAGGGGCAATTTGGGAGAAAGAAATAGAATTTAAATTTAGAGGATTGTGAGAAAACTTAAATTCTTGTTGAAAGATTTCAGGAATAATGGAATTGTCATTAGGTAAATATGGTAAATGAAGCTTAGAAAGATAGTTATTTAAAGATGATAAATCTTGAGTAGAGGATTTATTATCTTTTTTTATTTGAGCTAAGAATTTCCATGTAGCAGATAAAATAGCTTGTTTTTGTTCGTTTTCAGCATTGCTAGTTATAGCTATGACCATATTTTCTTTGGGCAAGATAATGCAATATTGCCCGAAAAGACCAGCACAGCGAAAGGCTTTTTCAGGTTGGCATTTCCAAAAATAATAGCCGTAGCCTAATTTACTATCTGGAAAGGCTTTATCATCTGTATTTATATATACTGTGAGTAACTTTTCAATATATTCTGGGGCTAGTAATTGCTTATTATTCCATGAGCCTTTATTGAGTATAAATTGACCAAATTTAGCTAAATCTTCTGTGGTCAAGCTTAAACCCCACGAGCCTTTATCGTAGTTTTGAGTATTTTTTTCCCAACTTATATTAGTTATGTTTAAATGAGAAAAGAGTTTTTCTTGTAGATAAGTCAAAAGATTTTTGCCAGTTAATTCTTGAATGATGGCACTACATAAAAATGGGCAACGATTATTATAAAAGAAGGAAGTGCCAGGCTTTGTCTGTAGTTTTAAAGAAAATGCTTCACTAATCCAATCATCTTTTAAGTAAAAATCTTGAATTTCTTTGTCGATGAATCCATAAGTCATGGATAATAAATGATGTATGGTGATGCTTTTAATATCTTCAGTAGGTTCAAAATTTAATTTGTGTTTTAAAAGTGAATAAATTGTGGTATCCAATGTAAATAATTTATCTTGGAGAGCAAACATCATAGCAATGGCGGTAAAAGATTTGCTCACAGAAAATAAAATCTGTTTTTCATGTTCATTATAAGGGGCAATATAAACTTTAGAGAGCAATTTATTATCTTTATAGATTACAAGTGAATGTAAGTTTAGATTAGTTAAGGTATCAACATATTGAAAAAAATAAGAAGGTGAGATACCTTCTTGTAAAAAATTATTGTTTATCATATATATTCCTCAATTAATAAAATAAATTTTTGCGCAAACGAACAGCAACGTAGCTTGCAATTAAAGTTTTGATGATATCACCAGGTATGAAAGGTAAAGCACCAATGGTGATGCCTTCTAAAATGGAAAGTTTCATAATGAAGCAAAGCATAGCTACACCAAAAATATAAGTGATAGGAATGACAGCAAGTCCTGCTAAAAAGAAGTTTTTGAAGGAGTTTTTATTTCCTTTTAAATAACTAGCGATAGGATAACTGACGATAAAGCCCCAAAGATAACCACCAGTTGGGGAAAATAAACAGTTGAAACCACCTGCACCACCAGAAAATACAGGAAGACCGATAGCACCGATTAGCGTATAGACAATCATGATGATTAGTGTTTCTTTTGGTGTGGATAAAAATGCTGATAATAACATAGTTAAAGTAAGGCAAGTAAACGGAACAGCAGTGATAGGGAAAGATATGTAAGCTGATATGCAGATGATAGCTACGCAAACAGCCATTTTTGATAGGGTTTTTGTTGTTAATGATGATGATGACATAAAATTATCTCCTTATATATTTATAAAATTGAATTTTATAAAGTATGTTTTGATATGATTATAAGAAAATAAAAAGATATAGTCAACTCTAAAGATATTTTTGGTTTACTATATTGTTAAGTTTTGATATTTTTATTTGATTATAAAAAAGTTTTTAATTACAATAGATTGTATAAAATCAACAATAGTATAGTAGGTGATTTCATGGAAATTATTGATAATATAAATAAAACGATGAAAGATGATTTGATAAAAGAAATAAAAAAGAATAGTAAAATATCTATAGCTTCAGCTTGTTTTTCTATATATGCTTATCAAGAATTAAAAAAGCAATTAGATAATATAGAACAATTAAGATTTATATTTACTTCACCAACTTTTATAAAGGAAAAAGTGGAAAAAGAAAAAAGAAAGTTTTATATACCTAGATTATCCAGAGAAAAAAGTTTATATGGAACAGAATTTGAAGTTAAGTTAAGAAATGAATTGACGCAAAAATCCATTGCAAAAGAATGTGCTGAATGGATAAAAGAGAAAGTCATATTTAAATCAAATACAACGAATGAGAATATGGCTGGTTTTATGAATATTGAAACAAAGGATAAAAAGATTACATATATGCCCATACAAGGTTTTACAACTGTAGATATTGGTTGTGAACGCGGTAATAATTTTTATAATATGATCAATAAAATAGATGCACCATATAGTGAAGCTTATTTGACTTTATTTGAGAATATTTGGCAAGACAAAGATAAATTACAAGATGTTACAGATATTGTAATTGATAGTATTTCTAATGCTTATAAAGAAAATCCTCCAGAATTAATTTATTTTATAACTTTATATAATGTATTTAGTGAATTTTTAGAGGATATATCTGAAGATATTTTGCCTAATGAAGCCACTGGTTTTAAAGATAGTAAGATATGGAATTTATTGTATGATTTCCAACAAGATGCGGTATTGGCGATTATTAATAAATTGGAAAAATATAATGGCTGTATATTAGCAGATAGTGTAGGTTTAGGGAAAACTTTTACGGCATTAGCAGTTATAAAATATTATGAGAATAGAAATAAAAGTGTATTAGTACTTTGTCCTAAAAAATTAGCAGAAAATTGGAATACGTATAAAAATAATTATATAAATAATCCTATTGCTGTAGATAGATTAAATTATGATGTGTTATTCCATACAGATTTATCAAGAAAACAAGGTTTTTCTAATGGTTTAGATTTAGATAGAATTAATTGGGGTAATTATGATTTGATAATTATTGATGAAAGTCATAATTTTAGAAATGGTATGGGGACTCATGCTAATAATAATGAAAACCGCTATGCAAAATTGATGGATAAAGTAATTCGTGCAGGGGTAAAAACTAAAGTATTGATGTTGTCAGCAACACCTGTTAATAATCGTTTCATTGATTTAAAAAATCAATTAGCATTGGCATATGAAGGAAAAAGTGATTTATTAAATAAAAAATTAAAAACAACAAAGGGAATTGATGAGATTTTCAAAAAAGCACAAAAAGCTTTTAATGAATGGGTAAATTTAGAGCCAGAAAATAGAACTACACAAGTTTTATTGCGTATGTTAGATTTTGATTTCTTTGAAGTTCTAGATAGTGTTACTATAGCTCGTTCAAGAAAACATATTGAAAGATATTATAGTGCAGAAAAAATAGGCAAATTTCCTGAAAGATTAAAACCTATTTCAAAAAGACCTATGCTCACTGATTTGAAGGAAGCTATTAATTATAATGAAATATATGAACAATTAATATCATTGAATTTAAGTATATATACTCCATCTGATTTTATATTAGATAGTAAAAAAGTAAATTATATAGATTTGACACAGAAAAAAGGACTTACACAGCAAGGTCGTGAACAAGGTATTCGCCGTTTGATGAGTATAAATTTACTCAAAAGATTAGAAAGCTCAGTATACTCATTTGAAGTAACCTTGAATAGAATAAAAGATTTAATAAATGATACTATTAATAAAATAGATGAGTTCGAACAATCTGGATTAGGTGATATTGATGCTATGAATATGAATATGGATAGTGATTTTGATGCTGATGACCAAAATACAGATTTATTCACTGTAGGTAGGAAAGTAAAAATTAGCCTAGCTGATATGGATTATATAAGTTGGCGACATTATCTAAAAAAAGATGCTGAAACGTTGGATTTATTATCTTTAATGGTAGGAGATATTACAGCGGATCACGATATGAAATTGCAGTCATTATTAAAGTTGATATCAGATAAATGAAAACAATAAAAAAATAATGATATTCTCGGCATTTGCAGATACTGCAATGTATTTATATGAAGAAATAAGTCAGTATGTGAAAACAAAATATAATTTAGATGTAGCAGTAGTAACAGGTTCAATAGAGGGAAGAACTACAATAAAGAATTTCAAAGCTAGTTTAAATAATGTATTGACTTGTTTTTCACCTATATCTAAGGGAAAAGATATATTAATGCCTCAAAATAGCGATAATATTGATATATTGATTGCTACAGATTGTATTTCTGAAGGGCAAAATCTACAAGATTGTGATTATCTAATAAATTATGATATTCATTGGAATCCTGTGAGAATTATTCAACGTTTTGGACGTATTGACCGCATTGGTAGTAGAAATAAGGTTATTCAATTAGTTAATTTCTGGCCAGATTTATCTTTAGATGAATATATAAATTTAAAAGGTAGAGTAGAAACGAGAATGAGAATTTCGGTAATGACTTCTACTGGTGATGACGATTTAATTAATCCAGAAGAAAAAGGTGATTTGGAATATAGAAAAGCACAATTAAAGAAATTACAAGAAGAAGTAATAGATATTGAAGATATGTCAAATGGTATATCTATTATGGATTTGGGATTGAATGAATTTCGTTTAGATTTGCTAGAGTATATAAAAACTCATGAGGATTTGGATAAAAAACCGTTTGGTATGCATGCTGTAGTGAATAAAAGTGATGATTTGCCAAATGGAGTAATTTTTGTATTAAAAAATCGTAACAATAATATAAATGAAGATAGTCTAAATCGTATTCATCCATTTTATATGGTTTATGTAAGTGAAGAAGGAGAGGTCGTTTGTGATTATCTAAATCCTAAAAAATTATTAGATACAATGAGACTTCTTTGTCGAGGAAAAGACAAGCCAATTACTCATTTATGTAAGATTTTCAATGAGCAAACAAATGATGGTAAAAATATGCAAGAGGTATCTCAATTATTAGATGAAGCGATTAATTCTATTATTGATGTGAAAGAAGAAAGTGATATAGATAGTTTGTTTACAACTGGCGGAACGAGTGCTTTATTATCAACTATAAATGGTATAGATGATTTTGAATTAATTTGCTTTTTGATGATAAAATGAGGTAGGTGTTAGTATATGCTTTTTCCAGAAAAAACAGAGTTTAAAAAGAGAATACCAAAGCAAAAGTTTTATACAAATATGGAGATAACATCTAATTTAAAAAAGGCTTTTGTGGAGCAGATAAAGATAATTTATTGGCAAAATAAATTGACATCTACAACATTGAATATAGATAAAGGTAAATCTGTATTAGAAATTGAAGTCATAGAAATAAAATTAAATAGTAAAAATTTAGATGAGATGGTTTTATCTAAAATAGATAAATGTATACCGTACCATATATTGTTTTTATTAGAGTATGAAGGAATGTATCAGGCTTTTATCAGCTATAAGGAGATAGAAAATGAGAAGATAAAAGTAAATAAATACTATCATACGCAATGGCTAGAAAAAGAAAATCTTCCATATAAAATAGAAGGTTTGAATATGGATAGTGTATATGAAAATTTTGTACGTCAAATTGCAGGGGCAGAATTAAATGTAGGTTCAGAGGAGAAGAAGAATTTAAAAGAGGATATTGAACAAGCAGAAGAAAAGAAACAGCTAGAAAAACAAATAAGTACATTGCAAGCAAAAATAAGAAAAACAAAACAATTTAATCGAAAAGTGGAATTGAATAATGAGTTAAAAAGATTGAGGAAAATAATATGTAAAATTTGAGGTGAAAAAGTTTAGATGAAGAAATTTGTAATAATTGTAATAAATTTTGCATTATCTATATGGAATGCAATTAGTAAAAAAATAACTTGTTTGATAAATAGATTTTATTTAGAAGAGTTTGTAATAAGAAGTGTTTTATTTGTATTAAATATAATTAATAAAAAAGCAGCTTATTTAATAGATAAATTTAATAATATAATAGATATGCCTGATTTAGAGAAGTATAAAAAGTTGTCTCCAATAGATGATATGGAAAATGGAGATGAATATATTGATGCTCTGGATTGGGCTATTAAGCATAAAGATATAAAAAATATAGCTATTACTGCTCCTTATGGGGCTGGGAAAAGTAGTGTTATAAAGACATATGTAAAGAAACATCCTAGTTTAAAATATACATTTATATCTATGGCAACTTTTAATAGTAGCGAAGGGAAATCTCAAGATGATGGAGAAAAAGAAGAGATACCTTTAGAAAAAATAGAAAATGTAATATTAAAACAATTTTTTTATAAAGTAAAGAAGAATATGTTGCCACAAAGTAGATATAACAAGATAGAAAAAATGAGCTATATGTATATTTTTATATGGATTTTTTGCATTGATGCGTTTTGTTTAATCGGAAGTGTATTATTTTTTCCAGATATTTTAAAAGAAAAAGTGATTAATTGTACTAATTTTTTAATTAATTTAGGCATCCCTGAATTTTGGACACATGTAATAATACCATGCTTAGTATTATTAGAAATGATAATACTTACTAGTATAATAAAACAGGGTATGATTAAATTAAAACTGAAAGAGCTAAAATTATTTTCTAATGCTACTCTTGGAAGTGAAGCGATTGATGAAAAATCTATCTTTAATAAGAATATAGATGAAATTTTATATTTTTTTGAAGCAACGGGATATGAAGTAGTGTTTTTTGAGGATTTAGATAGACTAGAAAATAATGATATATTTATAGAGTTAAGGGATTTGAACTTTATCATAAATAATTACGAAGGCTTAAAGAAATCAGTAAAATTTGTTTATGCAGTAAAAGATGAATTATTCCATAATAAAGAAGAACGTACTAAATTTTTTGATTATATTATACCTGTCGTTCCAATAATCAATGCAAGCAATTCAGAAGATGTTTTTTTGAAGGAATTTGAAAATAATACTAAATGTAATATATCAAAAGAATATATAAAAGATATAGCACCATTCGTATCGGATATGCGAGTTTTGTATAATATTTTTAATGAATTTAAGATTTATAAAAGAACATTAAAAGATTCAGATAGTATAAAACTTGTAGATGAAAAAATGTTATCACTGATAATATTTAAAAACTTATATCCAAAAGATTTTGCTGAACTTCAAAATGAACAAGATGAAGGTATTGTTAAACAAGCATTTAAAAATAAACAATCATTTATAGAGAAAAGCACTAAAAAAATTAGAGAAGATATAAATGAATTAGAAAAACAAATTATATCAGTAAAAGAAGATTATTTAAAGGATACTAAAGAAATAAAATATGCTTTTTGTGGTCATTTAGTTGATTGGAAAGGCTCAGTTCGTAAAATAGAAAGATATAACAGATATGGTAAGGAAGAACCTTTCTACATAGAAAAGATATTAGATGATGATTTTAATTTAAAAGATATTTATGAGGATAAGAGTAATTATACTATTTATTATGCTGATAGTAGTCACGATAATGAATGGAAAGATATAAATTCTAATGAGTTAAAGGTATTGCTAGAAAGTTATGATAAACGATGGACAGCTTTAAAATTATTAGAAGATAAGAAAATGGATGATATACATCGTTATTTAGAAGGATTAAATGAACAGTTACAAAATATATCAATATTATCTTTAAAAGAATTAATTGATAGAAATGATGTTAAAGAAGTTCTATCTGATAATGTTAGAAGTAATAAAGTCTTAGTCTTTATGTTAAGATATGGCTATATTGATGAATATTATAGTATGTATATTAACTATTTTAAAGGAGATAGTATAACAAAGGATGATATGAACTTTATTCTTAACATAAGAAATAGAGAAGTTCAGTCATTTGATTATAAATTGACTAGGTTAAGAGGTGTAGTTGATAGATTAAATATAAGAGATTTTAAGCAAAAAGAAGTTTATAATTTTTATTTATTAGAGTATTTATTATCAAATAGTAGTAAAGAAATTGATAAGAATAAATTAGATAATTTTATACAACAATTAGCAGATGAGAAAAAAGAAAGTTGGTCTTTTATAGATGCTTTTGTAAGGAAGAATAATAACAGAAAGAAATTTATAAATTTATTAGCTTTAAAATGGGAAAATATGTGGATTTTTTTAACTGAAAAAGCAGCATTGACATATAATAGACAAATAGAATATTTTAAATGGTTATGTGAAAGTTTAAAAGTAGAAGAATTGCTTAATTTAAATAAGGATAAAGCATTTGAACAATTTTTTGAGGAAAATGAAGATATATTGATGCAACTTAAAGATGTAAATATTAATTATTTGGAAAAGATAATTGAGAAATTAGAAATACACTTTTATAAGTTGAATATAGAAGGAGTTGATAGAGAACTTTTAAATTTTATATTTGATAATAAGCATTATGATATCAATAAATATATGATAGATACTATTCTTATGTACAAAAATAGTGAAATAAATGAAAACGATTTAAATAAGAAGAACTATACAATGATAATGACTTCTGGATATGATTGTTTAATAAATAATGTTTTCGATAATATTGAAGAATATGTAAAAGAAATTATATTGAGTAATGATAATAACTGTGATGATGAAAAATATATTTTAGATTTAATGACTAAATGTAGCGATGATATGGATTTAGTAGAAAAAATTATAGTGCATGAAGACTTTAAGTTAAAAAATATATCTGTTTGTGAAAATAAATATTGGATATTATTACTAAAACATAGAAAAATTAATGCTAGTTATGATAATATTATTCAATATTGGAAACAATTTTCAAAAAATGAACTAGATAAGGAATTAATAGATTTTCTATCTACAGAATGTGATGCAATCTTAAATAGTGATAGAAGTTTTGTTGAAGAAAAGTTTATAAAAGATTTATTATTTAGTGATATAGATAATAATATTTTTGAAAAATATATATCGTATTTAAAACTTATTTTTAATGATTTAGAATTTGACTTTGCTTCAATGAACCAAGAAAAACTTAAAATTTTGATACAAAATAAATATATACCTTTAAATAAACAATGTTTTGATAAGATAAAAGGTATATCTGTAGAAATAGCAACATTGTATATATTATCAAATAAGGATAGTTTTATTGATAATATAGAAGTATTTCAGATTGATGAAGATATATTTAGTAATTTGCTGGAAGAAACGGGAAGGACAGATAAAGTATTTTGTCAAAAAATAGTAAATTATTATGGTAGAAATTTTATGAATGAATATTTAAAAAAGGTAATTTTTAATACGGGTATTACTTTAACAAAAGATTTATTTAAAATTGTATTTGATAAAATAGATAATAAACGAAAATTAACATTGTTAGTAAGACATTTAGATTTATTTAATGCTGATGAATTAGAAAACCTTTTTTCAAAAATGGATGATAAATATAAAGTGTTATCAAATCGAGAAAAAAGACGTGACATACATTTACCTATAAATAGTGAAAATGAACGATTATGTATTTATTTGCAAAAGATAAATTATATTTCTAATAAAAATATATATGATAAAGAACAACTTTTATTTAGAATAAAAGCTAACAAACAACAAAGGTAATAGATTTTTAAATGAAAAAATGATATAATAATTGTTTGAATTTTGAATGGAAAAAGAAGCCACTATTCTCAATTAAATAAAGTTGAGATAGTGGTTTTTTTATGTAGAAATAAAATAAGGTATGGAGGGTTAAGTTATGGAGAAGATGAAAATGGAGTCTATAGATATAATAGCTCAAAATGTGGAAAATATAGGAAATTTATTTCCTGATTGTATTACAGAAGCTAGAGATGAAAATGGTAAAATACAGAAAGTAGTTGATAGAGATAGGTTAATGCAAAAATTTTCACATAAAATAATCGGGGGGGGGTACAACGGAACGTTATGAATTTACTTGGGTAGGAAAAAATACTTCAAGAGTGGAAGCAAATACGACTACAAATAAGACTCTACGCCCATGTATAGAGGAAAGTAAGGACTGGGATAATACAGAAAATCTCTATATTGAAGGGGACAATCTTGAAGTACTCAAATTATTGCAAAATAGTTATTTTAATAAAGTAAAAATGATATATATTGATCCTCCATACAATACTGGAAAAGATTTTATTTATAGAGATAAATTTTCACAAAACATAAATGAATATGAAGAAGCTAAAGGTTCTTTTGATGAAGAAGGCAATCGTTTATTTAAAAATACAGATACTAATGGTAGATTTCATTCTGATTGGTGTTCAATGATTTATCCTAGATTAATATTAGCTAGAAATTTATTGGCTGATGATGGGGTTATTTTTATTTCTATTGATGATAATGAACAAGAAAATTTAAAGAAAATTTGTAATGAAGTTTTTGGCGAAGATAATTTTATAGCGCAGTTAGTCGTTATACTAAATCCTAGAGGTTCACAATCAAGTAAAAATGTGGCAATTATGCATGAATATGTTTTTTGTATAGCTAAAAGTAGTAATACAAAATTAAGAGGATTAGATTTATCAGAAGAAAATAAAAAAGAATATAATAAATTTGATGATAGAGGATTTTATAGAGAACTTGGTTTAAGAAAAAGAGGAGCAGATTCAAAAAGAGAAGATTCACCTACAATGTATTTTCCAATTTATTATGATGAAGAGGATAATTTAATATCAACATCAATAAAATATAATAATGTGATTCTTCCCAAATTAAGTAATGGAGATGAGGGAAGATGGAGGTGGAGTAAATCAAAGGTAGAAAAAGATAAATCTGAATTAGTAGTAAGACAGGTAAAAAGAAATGGTAATTTAGAATATGATATTTTTACGAAAGATTATTTAACAAATGATAAAAGAAAAAAAGCTATGAGTTTATGGAATGATAAGCTTATAAATAATGAAGTATCTACAGAATATTTACAGAGTATTTTTGATAAGATAAAAGTATTTGATTTTGCAAAATCAGTAGATCTAATAAAACAGATGTTAGTAATATCAACAGTAAAAAATGATATAATCTTAGATTTTTTTAGTGGTTCAGCAACAACTGCTCATGCTGTTATGCAGTTAAATGCAGAAGATGGCGGTAAGCGTAAATTTATTATGGTGCAATTACCAGAAGAAACAGATGAAAAGAGTGAGGCTTTTAAGGCTGGTTATGAAAATATTTGTGAAATTGGCAAGGAACGTATTCGTCGTGCTGGTGAGAAAATAAAAGAAGAAGCAGGGCTTAATGGGCAGGATTTGGATATTGGTTTTAGAGTATTGAAATTAGATAGTAGTAATATGAAGGATATCTATTATAGTGCTGATGAATATGATCAAGGAATGCTTGAAAATATGCAGTCAAATACAAAAGAAGATAGAACGGATTTAGATTTATTATTTGGCTGTTTAGTAGATTGGGGATTGGAATTAGACAAACCATATACTACAAAAGAAATCAATGGTCATAAAGTGCATATTTATAATGATGGAGATTTAGTAGCTTGCTTCGAGAAAGATTTGGATATGAAAACTATAGATGAAATTGCAAAATTACAAGCATTAAGAGTAGTATTTTCTGATAATAGTTTTGTTGATTCAGCTACAAAGATAAATGTAGCTGAACATTTTAAAATGATTGCTCCTGATACTGATATAAAGGTTATATAATGAGGTGAGCAAATGAGATTACAGTTTAAACATCAGAAATTTCAACAAGATGCTACAAATGCTGTTTGTGATATTTTTGCAGGACAGCCTTATAGTTCAATTAATTATAGATTAGATAGTGGCGATAATATCGTTTTACATGATAATGCTTGGGCAAATGCAAAAGTACAGATAGATGATAATACTATTTTAGAGCGTATAAATAAAATTCAACGTGAAAATCAAATTGCTGTATCTAAAAAATTAGAAGGTAAATATAATCTCACCATTGAAATGGAAACTGGTGTAGGTAAAACTTATACTTATATAAAAACGATATTTGAATTAAATAAAAGATATGGTTGGAGTAAGTTTATAATAGTGGTACCGTCTGTTGCTATTCGTGAAGGTGTATATAAATCTTTGCAGATAACACAGGAACATTTTGCTCAAGAATATAGTAAAAAGATAAGATTTTTTGTCTATAATTCGCAAAGATTGAATGAAATAGAAAGTTTTGCGTCAGATAATGCCATTAATGCAATGATTATAAATTCACAAGCATTCAATGCCAAAGGAAAAGATGCTCGTCGTATTTATATGGAATTAGATGAGTTCCGTTCGCGTAAACCGATTGATGTCATTGCAAAAACAAATCCTATTTTAATCATAGATGAACCACAATCAGTAGAGGGACCAAAGACAAAAGAAGGATTGAAAAAATTTAATCCTTTATTTATATTGCGTTATTCTGCTACACATAAAAAAGATAGTATTTATAATATGGTTTATCGCCTTGATGCAGTGGAAGCTTATAATAAAAAATTGGTAAAAAGAATAGCAGTGAAGGGAATTATGCAAAAGGGGATAACTGCTACAGAAGGTTTTGTTTATCTTGAGAAAATAAATTTATCAGAAAAAGCTCCAACTGCTATGTTGCAATTTGATGTAAAAGGTGCAACGACTATTCGCAAAAAAACCATGAAGGTAAATGAAGGTTTTAATCTTTATGATAATTCAGGTGAGCTAGACGAATATAAAAATAATTATGTAGTCAGCAGTATCAATGGTAAAGAAGATTATATTGAGTTTTTAAACGGCAAGCGAGTATATATTGGACAAGTATGTGGTGAAGTCAATGAAGAACAGTTGCGACGTATTCAGATACGAGAAACGATTTTATCACATCTAGATATGGAGAAAAAACTATATAACAAAGGCATAAAAGTATTGTCTTTATTTTTCATTGATGAGGTAAGCCATTATAAGCAATATGATGAAGCTGGACAGGCTCAAAATGGTATTTTCGCCAAAATGTTTGAAGAAGAATATGAAAAAGTTTTAAACGAATTCCAATTGGATTTAGATAGTGATAGTTATAGAGAATACTTAGAAAATATAAGTGCCAATAAAACTCATGCAGGATATTTTTCAATTGATAAAAAAGGTCGTATGCAAAATGGTAAGATAAGTAAGAAAGAAAATACTTCTGAAGATGTTGATGCATATGATTTGATTATGAAAGATAAAGAGAGATTATTATCTTTTGATGAACCTGTTAGATTTATTTTTTCACATTCAGCACTTCGTGAAGGTTGGGACAATCCAAATGTATTTCAAATTTGTACATTGAAGCAAAGTAATAGTGAAATCCGCAAGCGTCAAGAAGTAGGTCGTGGTCTTCGTCTATGTGTAAATCAAAAAGGTGAACGTATGGATGAAACTGTATTGGGAGAAGATGTACAAGATATTAATACATTGACTATTATAGCTAGTGAAAGTTATGATAGCTTTGCTAAAGCATTGCAAAATGAATTAGCAGAAGTCCTAGAAAATAGACCAAAAGTAGTAAGCAGAGAATTATTTGAAGGTAAAATTATCAAAAATAATAAAGGTAATCAAATAATCATAGATAAAGATATGGTAGATACTATTTATTATGATTTGGTAAGTAATAAATATATAGATAGAAAAGGAAATTTAACGGATAAATATTACGAAGATAGAAAAGAAGATAATATTGAATTTTCCCCAGAAATAAAAGAGTATACTTCATCTATTTTGGATATTATAGATAGTATATATAATGAAAAAACTATTGATATTGCTAATGCTTATGATACTAATGTTGAGTTAAAGCTGAATGCAGAAAAATATAATATGAAAGAGTTCCAAAATCTTTGGTTAAGAATAAATAAAAAAGCTATTTATGAAGTAGAATTTGATAGCAAAGATTTTATAAATAAGGCAATAGATGCATTAAATCGAAAACTACATGTAACGAAGATTTATTTTAAAATTGAAAAAGGACAATTAGATAAGATAAAATCCAAAGATGATTTATTATCAGGTACAGCCTTTGTCAAAGAAAAACGCAATGAATATGATAGTAAAAATATTTCTGTGGCTAATAGTAGTGTAAAATATGATTTAGTAGGCAAATTGGTAGAAGGTACTGGGCTTATACGCAAAGATATTGTAGCTATATTAGTAGGGCTTGAAAAAAATGTATTTAATCAATTTAAAAATAATCCAGAAGAATTTATTATCAAAGCTACTAATTTAATCAATGAAGAAAAAGCAACGACTATAATTGGTCATATAGAGTATAGTTTATTAGATAAAACGTATGATATAGATGTATTTACAGAAAATACGTTAAAAGGAAAACTAGATGTGAATGCAATGAAAACGCGTAAGCATTTATATGACAATTTAGTATATGATTCTAAAGTTGAAAGAAATTTTGCTACAGAATTAGAAGCATCAGATAAGGTAGCTGTATATGTGAAATTGCCAAATAAATTTTTTATTCCTACACCTGTGGGAAGATATAATCCAGACTGGGCGATTGCTTTTTATGAAGGTAGTGTAAAACATATTTATTTTGTGGCGGAAACAAAAGGCACAATGTCTTCAATAGAATTGCGAACAATAGAAAAATCAAAGATTGATTGTGCTAAGAAATATTTTGAAAAACTAAAAAATGATGATGTAATCTATGATGTAGTAAATAGTTATGATAAATTATTAAATGTCATAAGTAAATAATAAAAATAGCCTTTATACTAAGAGAAGATAATCTCTCAAGTATAAAGGCTATCTTTAATTTATAAAGTATTTAATTTTAAAGGAGTTGCAGGAGGAAGGATTAAATTGTATTAATCTATATCAATTTGAGTAGTTGTTGATTGTGGTTGAAGTTTTGGCAATGTCATTTTTAAAACACCGTCAGTATATTCAGCTTTAGCGTTAGCTTTATCTATCTGACCTACATAGAATGAACGTTGCATTGTGCCATAATAGCGTTCTTGATGAATATAGTTACTTTCTTCATTCTGATTTTGTTCATTTTGCATTGTAGCTTTGATAGTTAAATAACCATTTTGATAATCAAGAGCAATATTTTCTTTTTTTACTCCTGGTAATTCAGCAGTGAGTTCATAAGCATTATCTGTATCTTTTACATCAACTTTGAATGCGTTGAACATGGAATTTACTGGAGCAAATGCGTTTTGGAAAAATGGTTCATTGAAAACATCAAAAATAGATTTGAAAGAATTATCATTAGTTGCGAGATTATTTGTAAATGTAGGAATTAAACCAAACATAATAAATGCCTCCTAAAAGTTTAAAAGTCAAATTTTATTAAAAAGAAATTAGTCAATATTGATTTGAGTTGTAGCTTCTTCTTTAGTAATTTTTGGTAAAACTACAGTCAAGATACCATCTTGGTAAGACGCTTTGATATTTTTTTCATCAATATCATCAATGTAAAAAGAACGTTGCATTTCACCTACATAACGTTCACGGCGAATATATTTTTCTTGAGGTTTTTCGTTTTTATCATCAGCATTTTCAGCAGGTTTTTCTTCTGTGGATTTTGTAGTAGTTGTTTTAATTGTTAAATAACCTTTATTGTAGTCAAGAGAAATATTTTCTTTGGCGATACCTGGTAATTCAGCAGTGAGTTCGTAAGCATTATCAGTATCTTTTACATCGACTTTAAAGGATTTTACATAAGAATTCATTTTTGCAAATGGTTCATGAAAGAAAGGTTCATTGAAAACATCGAATAATTTATTGAAATCATCATCACTTTTAGCAATATTTTTTGCAAATGGAACTAAACCGAACATAAATAACAACCTCCATGTATAGAGCAATAAATAAAGTCAAAAAGTCAAAATTTGTTTTGAATTAAACGGACTATCAAGTCCGTATTTAACTTTTATTTATTGTTATTAGTAAAATTATAAGATTAAAATTTAGATTTTGTAAGTATCTTAAGGGATACTTCTTATCTTTTGTATCTCTTAACGTCCTTACAATTATTATTATACTCGAATTAGTCAAAATGTCAACAATTATTTTTGACTTTTTGACTATTTTTTATACTTATTTTATAAGGCTTTATAGAGCTTTTGTTATTAGAGATTTGACTTTTTGTTATTTTGAAAATATATGAGAGGTACCATTATTTTATAAATTTTGTAGAAATATGATATTTATTATAGATTATTTTTTATAGGAGTATCATTTTAGTGATGGAAGATTATAACATAGAAAATATCTATAAAAAATATTATAATTTAAATAAATATATTTTAGGAGAGTGGGATTATGGAAAATTTGAAGAAACTTGGTTTTGGCTGTATGCGTTTACCTATGCTTGATATGGAAAATAACAAGGTAGATATGGAGCAATTTTGTAAAATGGTTGATACTTTTATGGCAAAGGGCTTTAAGTATTTTGATACTGCTTATATGTACCATAATTATCAAAGTGAGTTATTTGTAAAGGAAGCTTTAGTTAAAAGATATCCACGAGAAAGCTTTTTATTGGCGGATAAATTACCTACAATGCAGTTGAAATCCATAGAAGATAATAAACGTATTTTTGATGAGCAATTAGAAAAATGTGGTGTGGATTATTTTGATTATTATTTATTGCATTGTTTAGATGTTGATAATTATGCAAAGGTCAAAGAATTTAAATCTATGGATTTTCTGCGTCAAATGAAAGCGGAAGGTAAGATTAAAAAATTAGGTTTTTCTTTTCATGATACAGCAGAATTTTTGGAAAAGATTTTACTTGAAATTGGTGAAGATATTGAATTTGTACAGTTACAGATAAATTATCTTGATTGGGAAAGCGATAGCGTGCAATCTCGCAAATGTTATGAAGTATGCCAAAAATATCATAAACCTGTGATTGTTATGGAACCTATAAAAGGCGGTAAATTGGTAAATATTCCGCAGGCTGGTATAGATTTATTGAAAGCTCAAGATGAAAAAATGTCAGTGGCTTCATGGGCAATTCGTTTTGCTAGTAGCTTAGATGATGTATTTATGGTGCTTTCTGGCATGTCAACGTGGGAACAATTGGAAGATAATTTGAGCTATATGGAAGATTTTAAACCGCTTACTAAAGAAGAAATTGAAACAACTTTTAAAGTGGCAAAAATCATCAATGATACAACAGCTATTGCTTGTACAGCTTGTAATTATTGTAAAGAAAATTGTCCAATGCAAATTCAAATACCAGAGATTTTTGAGTTATATAATAATGAAAAACGTTTTGGCATGGCGTCTGGCAGTAAGAAAAAATATCAAGATATGATAAAAACTCATGCGAAAGCTTCTGATTGTATTGAATGTAGAAGTTGTGAAGGTCATTGTCCGCAACATTTGACAATTGTTGATTATCTAAAAACAGTTGCTAAAACTTTTGAAGATTAAAATTTAAAAGTTTTAAGGAGAGGGTTTTAATGAAAAAGATTTTAGTTTTATTTATGCTATTAATGGCAATTACTGCTAATTGTTTTGCTAGTAGTATTAATCAAGAATTTGAAAATACAAATATCGAGCAAGTGAAACATGGTATAGTCAAAGCTATAAGTATATTTTCAGCAAAAACTAATTTAGTAGAAAAAGATGATAATACAATAGTGTTATTTAATGTTGTGGATACTGTAGATAAAAATAATAAATTCATGTATCGCGATAAAAAAGATATTATTTGTGAATTGGTGCAAAAAGGCAATAATGTAGAAATGACACTTTCTAGTAAATATGAAAGAATTTATGCTGATGGCACTAATGAAGTTGAAGAATATGATAATGTCAAAGAATTAAAGGCAGTATTAAATTCTGTGAAACGTGTATTTTTTGATAGTTACGTTTATGGAATAGCTTCTAGTCGTGAAATTAAAGATAATGGAGTTATTATAAACGTAGCGGAAAATTCTCCAGCAGCAAAAGCTGGCATGAAAACAGGTGATTGTTTAATTAGCATCAACGGTAAAAGTACAGTCGATAATTTTGAAGATTTTAATATGGGACAATTAGTCGATATATTTTCATCTGAACCTGCAACTTTTGTAATTGTTCAAGATGGCATAGAAAAAACTATTGTAGTAGAGCCAGATAAAATAAATGCTATAGGTGTAAAATAAAAAAATTTTGATTTTGCATATATATTGGTATATAATACTTTTTATAAGACACTGTCTTGTAGTTGACACAAGATAGTGCCTTTTTTGTTGGAATTTGAATTTTGTGTTATAGATATTTGAATATTAATATAAGGAGGAGTTTATTTAATGGAAGAAAATATGCAATATGATGATTTAGGAACACTTGCTCAATTAAACTGGTTTCCTGGGCATATGGCAAAAGCTAAACGTATTATTGTAGAAAACTTAAAATTAGTTGATGTGGTTATTGAGCTTCGTGATGCTCGTATTCCTAACAGTAGTGCAAATCCAATTTTAAAAGATTTAATTGGTAAAAAACCGCATTTAATCGCTTTGAATAAAATTGATTTAGCAGATAATAATATCAATAATAAATGGGAAGAATATTTCACATCTATGGGAAAATCTGTGGTGAAAATCAATTCTTTAGATGGTAAAGGTATTCGTCAATTAGTAACTGTAGCAGATGAATTGGCAAAAGTAAAAACTGCTAAATTCGCTAATAAAGGTGTAAAACCTCGTAATGCTCGTGTAATGATTGTAGGTATTCCAAATGTAGGGAAATCTTCTTTAATAAATAGATTATCTGGCAGTGCTTCATTGAAAACTGCTGATAAACCTGGTGTTACACGTGCAAAACAATGGATTAAAATAAAAAATAATCTTGATTTATTGGATACTCCAGGTATTTTATGGCCAAAATTTGAAGATCCTGAAGTGGGATTGAATTTAGCTTTTACTGGAGCTATCAGTGATGAAGTTTATGATATTGAACGTGCTGCTGAAATCTTATTATGGCGTTTAAAAGATGATTATGCTAAAAATATAAAAGAACGCTATAAAATAGATGAAATTCCACAAACTAGTGAAGAATTATTTACTTTAGTAGGCAAAAAACGTGGATTTTTACAAAAAGGCGGTATTGTAGATACTGAAAAAACTGCTATTGCTGTGCTTAAGGATTTTAGAGCAGGAAAATTAGGAAAAATCTCTTTGGAAAGACCTTGAGTCTAAAGAAAAATTTTTAGCTATTTTAGTATTTTAATTTGACATAAAGATATTGATATACTACACTAGTAAAGAGATATTTAATCTTTTTAGATAATGTAAACATAAAATTTTCATTAATACATTGGGAGGAATTTTTTTGTATACTAATAACAAATTGAGAAATGTCGCTATCATAGCTCACGTTGACCACGGTAAAACAACTCTTGTTGACGCAATGCTTAAACAAAGCCATATTTTCCGTGCTAACGAACAGGTAGCAGAAAGAGTAATGGACTCTAATGCTATTGAACGTGAACGCGGTATTACCATTTTGTCTAAAAATACAGCTGTAATGTACAAAGATATAAAAATCAACATCGTTGATACACCAGGCCATGCTGATTTCGGTGGCGAAGTTGAACGTGTACTCAACATGGTTGATGGCGTTTTATTATTAGTTGACGCTTCTGAAGGTCCTATGCCTCAGACTAAATATGTTTTACGTAAAGCTTTAGAACAAGGTTTAAAACCTATCGTTGTTATCAACAAAATTGACCGTCCTGACCAGCGTATTGATGACGTTTATGACGAAGTTTTGGAACTTTTCATGGAACTTGGTGCTGATGATGATCAGCTTGATTTCCCTGTTGTATACGCAATTGCTCGTGATGGTATTGCTAAACTTGATCTTGATGATGAAAGCGATAGCTTAGAACCATTAATGGATTTACTTATTAAAGAAATTCCAGCTCCACAGGGTGATGTAGAAGGTTCTCTTCAAATGATGGTAACTACACTTGATTCTGACGAATATGTTGGTCGTGTAGCTATTGGTCGTATTATGCGTGGTAAAATCAAAGAAGGTCAAAATGTAGTAGTTATCAGTGGTGATGGCGAAACTAAAGAGCGTATCGGTAAAGTATATGTTTACCAAGGTTTAAAACGTATGGAAGTTAGCGAAGCTGAACTTGGTGAAATCGTAGCAATTACTGGTCTTCCTAGTGCAAGTATTGGTCATACTGTTGCTGATGCTGAAAATCCAGAGGCTTTACCTAGCATTAATATTGATGAACCTACATTGTCCATGACTTTTGGTGTTAACACTAGCCCATTTGCTGGTCGTGAAGGTCAGTTTGTAACATCTCGTCATTTACGCGACCGTTTATATAAAGAAACTGAAACAAATGTAAGCTTACGTGTTGAAGAAACAGACAGCCCTGATACATTTAAAGTTTCTGGTCGTGGCGAATTACATCTTTCTATTCTCATTGAAACAATGCGTCGTGAAGGATACGAACTTCAGATTGGTAAACCAGAAGTTATTTATAAAGAAATCAATGGTCAACTTTGTGAACCAATTGAAAACTTAACTATTGAAGTACCTCAAGAATTCATGGGTACAGTTATGGAATCCCTTGGTACTCGTAAAGCAGAACTTTCCAATATGACTGAATTAAAAGGTTACTTACGTCTTGAATTCACTATCCCTGCACGTGGACTTATCGGTTTCCGTTCTGAATTCTTAACTAATACAAAAGGTAATGGTATTATGAACCATGTATTCCGTGGATATGCTCCATATAAAGGTGATATTCCAGGTCGTAGTCGTGGTTCTTTAGTAGCATTTGAACAAGGTGAAACAACTCCATACGGTATTTATACTCTTCAAGACCGTGGTGTAATGTTTATTTCTCCAAACCAAATGGTTTATGAAGGTATGATTATTGGGGAAAATACTCGTGAACTTGATATGGACGTAAATCCATGCAAGAAGAAAAATGTTTCCAATATGCGTTCTTCTTCTTCTGATGAAGCTATTCGCTTAATTCCACCTCGTCTTTTAAGTCTTGAACAGGCTCTTGAATTCATCAACAAAGATGAAATGGTAGAAGTTACTCCAGAAAGCATTCGTTTAAGAAAAACTATTCTTGATAAATCTCAGCGTGGACGTTTACGTAAAAACGCAAAATAATTTTGAGTATAGTATATAATGTGTTAGAAGCGACATTTATATGTGTCGCTTCTTATCATATTTATGAATTTATTTGATTAGTTAAACAATCAAATAAATTTTATGAAAATAATATTTATTACAGTTTTTGCAGGATTTTTTTATTTTATAGAGAATTGTTCTAGTATGGGTTTATTTTAATTTTATATAAAATATATTTATGGGTTATAAAAGGATATTTGAGGTGAGATTATGGCGGATTTTTTATCAAAAATTACAAACTTCTTAATTCCTGAAGAAGTAGAAGAAGTTGAAACAAAAGCTGATGTAAAACAAGAAAAACAGCAAAAAGTGGTAAAAGTAGCTCCTAGCGTTACACGTGTAGCAAATGGCCCTGCTATTTATACAAATACAGCTGAAGCTACAGACAATGCATCTTCTAATTATGAAGATAATAATCGTCCTAGTTTGAAAGTATATACACAGCCAAATATGAATGTACTTGTATTTGAACCTACTAATTTCAATGATACAAGAATTGCTGCTGATGCTTTAAAAGCTTCTAAAGCTGTGCTTATCAATTACGAAAAAATTGAACAAAGTGAACAAGTTCGTATTTGCGATTTTATGAATGGTGCTTGCTATGTATTAGATGGTTCTGTAAAAAGAATTTCTGCAAAAATGGTATTATATGTGCCAAATGGCGTATCTATTGAAGAAATTATTCCAGCAAAATAAAAAAAGACATCTATGGAAATGGAAGTTTATGAAACTTATCATTTTTTATAGATGTCTTTTTATTTTAAACGGTTATGGTTGTAAGATAATCGAAAATATCTGCTCTAACAGGTGTATCTAATTTATAGAGAATTTTAAAACCATTATATTTAGGTGCAAATTCTGGATTGCCTTGGGCTGTGATTTCACCTAAAAAATAAAATTCTTTAGCTTCTTTATCTTCACTAGGTTTGCGTACAAATAGATATAATTTATTTTGTTCTTCATTCGCATTATATATATGTTTAGCATCACTAGAGTCTAATTTTCGATTGCTTTTGGAATAGGCTGTAATCAAAGTATTGCTTAAAAATTCATTAGTATAATCCACTCTTTTTTTATCTGGGGCTATATAATTGATAAACACTGGCATGGTATGTGTTGTCTTTTCATAGAAATAACCAGCCATGGCATTAGGGTTTATTTTTTGAGGCCAATTTAATAGATAACAAACTTCTTCATAAGTGTATTTTTGATATAAAACAAGATTAGTATTTTTGTATTTATTTTGATAGTATTTTTGATATCTTTCTAAGGCAAAATCGAGAATTTCATTTATTTGAAAATAGAATTTTTCATCTTGCAAAACTGATTTAAAAATATCATTGATGATATAATCGTTATCACTTTTTTTGATGAAAATGCAATTACTAAATTTAGCTTGCTCATTGCTAATGGTAAATAGATTAGTTAAATTGCGTATTAATGAAACTTTTATTTGCTCAGTTAATTCTTGATGGTATTTTGTAGTTAGGATTTGCTTTATATCCATTAATAAATGAGATGTATTTTTTAATAATAATTTTAAAGCTAATAGTTCATGAATTCTTTTGCCTTTAGCAAAGCGATATGAGATAAAATAAAGAATTTCTTCTTGAATTGTATTAAATCTAATTGTGTAATCTTTATCGTATTTTTGCAAGAAATTATGATATGTTTTAAATTTATCAAGGAATTTTAAAATGTCTATACTACTAAACTGGGAAAAATCAAAGATAGAAGGAATTTTTCCTAATTTTTGTTTTAATTGTAGATATTCATTTTTCAATAAGGCTGTATCGCTTAATTTGGCACTATCAATGGCTTGATAGATTTTTTGACGAGCTATTTTATCAAAATGAATGGTAGAAGCACCAAAGATGAAGCGATTTCCTTCTGCTACATAATGACGGATATTATCTTTATTATAAGAAGTATCACCAGATAGGGCTATTGGTATCATAAAGTTATTTTGATAGTTGCCGATAAAGTCAAGAATTACTACATAATCTTTTTGCGGATATTTGCGAAGCCCACGACCTAATTGTTGAACAAAGATAATGGATGATTTTGTAGGTCTGAGCATAATTATTTGATTTATAGCAGGAATATCAATACCTTCATTCATAATGTCTACAGTGAATATATAATCAAGACCTGTAGAGCGTTCTTTTTGTTCTAATTTATGAATGGCATTAGTTCGCGTTTCTTGACTATCTTTACCTGATAGAGAAATGGTATTAAATCCTCGCTCGTTAAATTTTTGTGAAAGTATTTGGGCTTCTTCTATTTGACTACAAAATATTAAACCGCGTAGACGTTCTCCACTGAAACCATAGTATTGAGATTGATTGATAATATGTGTTACGCGAGCGTCTGTAGTTAAATCATTAAATGTTGAATTATCATTGATTTCTTGATTATCTACTGTGATATCAGTGATGCCAAAGTAGTGAAATGGGCAAAGTAAATTTTCTTGCATAGCTTGGTTTAAGCGAATTTCATAAGCTATATTATGGTCAAATAATTGGTAGATATCAAAGCCATCTGTGCGTTCTGGTGTCGCTGTCATACCTAATAAAAATTGTGGTTGAAAGTAATTTAAGATTTTTAAATAACTACTAGCACCAGCTCGATGAGTTTCATCAATGATTATATAGTCAAAATGTGTTGGAGCGAATTGAGTTAAATTTTCTTCTTTGCTTAGCATATTTATGGTGGAAAATAGATAAGGTTTATGAAAATCTTTATGGTTAGCTGATAAAATACCATATTGGATATCTGGTATTATTTTGGCAAAAGTTTTACAAGCTTGTTTGAGAATTTGTTCGCGATGAGCTAAAAATAATAGTCGTTTAGGATTGGCTTTTTTGACAGCAAAGGCACTTAAATATGTTTTTCCTGTACCTGTAGCTGATATCAATAATGCTTTTTGTTTATTATCTTGTTGTAATTTGGCTAAAGCTTTTAATGCTTCCTGTTGCATTTTATTAGGAGTAATATCATTAGTAGAGATATTTTCTTGAGCTGTAGCAAATTGTCTTTTTAATTTTTGTAAAGAATGATATTTATCAGCATATTGTTTAAGCCAGATATCAGTCAAAGGCATGGCTTCTTGCCACATTTGTTGAAATTGAGATAATGTATTGTTGATTAAAGCACCATTTGCTAAAGAATTTATTTTTAGACTCCATTCTTTATTTGATTTTAAGGCTGTTTGCGTTAAATTATTACTGCCTACAATTAAAGTATAATAATCGTTTTGTTCAAAGATATAGCCTTTGATATGGAAATTTTCTTTAATATAAATGCGAATATTTAAATTAGGATATTGTTGCAATTCCTGTAGAGCTTTTGGTTGATTGAAATATAGATAATCAGTGGTTAAAATATCGCCAGTGATGTTTTTTTCTTGAAGTAGCTTTAAATATTCTTTAAGACAAATTAAACCACTTTGAGTGATAAAAGCTATGGCAAAGTAAAATCGTTTACAAGTTTGTAATTCCTGAAGTAATTCTACTAATAGATTAGAGCCACTGTTGTAATCATTATAGATTATCTGTGGTTGTAAATCAGGCAAGGAATTAATTTTATTATCTATAAGAGCGCTAGCAAGACTTTGTTGGAGTTCTTGAGCTAAATAATCTTGTGTTTGCATAGAGTAACCTCATAATTTTATATTGAATTTATTGATAAAAAAGGCTGAGTTTAAATCTATAAAGGATTTTAAACCCAGCTTTTTATTTTAACGTAATACATATTCAGCTAAAATAGCTTGTAGTTGATAAATGTCTAAACTTTTATCAAATTTTTTACTAATAGGCATATCCATACCAGCGACATATATTTTTAATTCAGCGTCTAAATCGAAATGACCAGCTGTTTCAATACTGAAATGTCTGATACTTTTATACGGTATAGAATGATATTGTGTTTTTTTACCTGTAATACCTTGTTTATCTACAAGAATAAGGCGTTTGTCGGTAAAAATAAATAAATCACGAAAGATTTCATAAGCTTGTTGAATGCTTTCACCATTAGCTAATAATTTAGCATAATCTTGGCGGATATCATCAAGATTTGCTTTAGAGGCATTGCCTAAAAGATTATCAAATAATCCCATAAAAATTCCTCCTATACTTATATACATATTTTTATATTATAGATATTTATATAATATAATTATGTGTATCAAGGAAGAATACCTTTATTTATTGTAATACCAATCATAATCGTCATGGTAAATCATTTGTTTCGTCATGCCACCATCAACGACGATATCTTGACCGGTGATAAATGAAGATTTTTCACTGCAAAGAAACATCACAACATTTACAATATCTTTTGGAACACCAACGCGATTTACTAAATGTTGAAGTTTATCTGCTGAGGAAAATTCACTATTTGTAGTATCTATCCAACCAGGAGAAATACTGTTTACACGAGCTTTTCCACGCAATGTAACTGCCATAGCATGAGTTAGTGAAGAAATCGCTCCTTTAGCAGCAGTGTAACTTTCAGTATCTGCTTGACTCATCAAATGACGGCTAGAAGAAATATTTACAATGCTAGCATTATCTTGAAGATGGTTCATAAATAATTTAGTAAGCATAAAAGGAGCTACAGCACCAACTTTTAGTACGTAGAGAAAATCTTCATAAGAAGCAGTAGCTAAGCCACCTTTCATAAGACAAGCGTTATTAATTAAATAATCTATTTTTGTATGTTCATCAATTACTTTTTGGGCAAATTGCGTCAATATTTTTTCATCGGCAATATCGCCAATAAAATAATCATTAGATAAAACATCAATAGTACATACTGTAATATTTTGAGCTTTGAATTCATCACAAATGGCTTTGCCAATACCTCTAGCTCCACCAGTAACAACAGCAACTTTATTCATATAGTTCTCCTTTAATTGATAGCTGAATAAATAGTATATAAAGCACTGAATAATAACATAACGAAAACGAGTCGATTAAACATTTTTTGAGAAATATAAGGAAATAATTTATTACCTAGCCATAAAGCGATAAAAGAGAATGGAACGATATAAATACTTTGTTCAATAGCGAATGAAAAATCTTTTCCTGCTAAGTAAAAAGCAAAGATACCTAGATAATTAATAATAGTAAAATAAGCAATGCAAGTGGCACGCAAAGAAGTTTTATCACGATTAGTAGATGTTAAATAAATAATAAGAGGTGGGCCACTCATACTGGTAGAAGTATTTAAAATACCAGATAGACAACCAACAACACCCGTTTTACAAGATGTTTCAGCTAGTTGTTTTCGATAAATTTTGGTGAGAAATAAGAATGATAAAATAACACAAGCAATGAAAATTTTTAATCCTATGGTAGGCACGAATAGATAGATGAGAATACCAATAGGATGACCTATTACTGAACCAATCAGCAATGGTTTTAGAAAATGCCAATCAATATTATCTTTGACAAAAAAGACAAAAACAGTATCAAGAACGACAGATAAAAATTGCAAAAGTACAACGACTTCTTTGGCATCATAGACCATTAAAAGCAATGGTGTAGAAACAATAGCAAATCCAAAACCCGTCAAAGATTGAATTAAGGTAGAAATAAAAGCTATACCAATAGCTAATAATAACGAAGTATCAGAAAATATCTCCAACATAAAAAATCGCCCACTTTAAGTATTAGTTCATTTCTTTGATGACAAAGAAACGAACCAAAGAAATCACCGCAGATAAAATTTTAATTTTGAAAATAATTATCACTTCATACAACGCTTAGAAACTCGCTTCGCTCAAACATTCAGACTAAAACCGTATTCAGTGATAATTGTTTTCAATAATCTTGCGATTACCATTAAAATTTTATAATGCGGAAAATAAAAGTTACAAATTATTATTTTGTAATTGTTTTTAAATAATACCAAAATTTCCCGCATTAGCAGATTTTACGGTAGCTGAAAGCTATTGATAAAGATAAAATTATGGCTATGTTTTTTTAGTCCAACTGTTTGAACGAAGTGAGTTTTGGACGTTGTAGACATAATTTTATCTTTATCAAAGTAAAATCAATATCGCGGGATTTTTTCTTTTTGATTCGTTTTTCTTTTAGATAAAAGAAAAATGAATAGATAACTATTCTTTGTCAGTTAGTTCTAGATAAGGGATAGCGTTTAGGTTGCTATCAGCAAAGTCTCCTGCTTGGGCTTGGTAGTAGCCACGGCAGGCTATCATGGCAGCGTTGTCTGTGCATAAGATTTTGCTTGGGTAGTAAAATTCTAGGCCGTTTTCTTTGCAAGCTTTTTGGAGATGTCCTTCTAGGGAGCTATTTGCTGCTACACCACCGGCAAGTACTAGTTTTGTCATGTTAGTTTGACGAGCTGCTTCTACAGCTTTATGCACTAGAATATTAACTACTGACTTTTGGAAGGAAGCGGCAACATCGGCTTTGTTGATTTCGATGCGTTTTGCTTTCATATTGTTTAAATAATTGAGCACAGCTGATTTTAAGCCACTGAAACTAAATTCATAGTTACCTTTTTCATTTAATGCCATAGGGAAATCAATAGCATCAGGATTTCCTTCTTTAGCTAATTTATCAATTTGAGGACCACCTGGATAAGGTAATCCCATTACACGAGCTACTTTATCAAAAGCTTCACCAGCTGCATCATCGCGAGTTTGTCCCATTAGGGAAAAATGATTATAGTCTTTTACGTGAACTAGGGAAGTATGTCCACCGGAAACTACGAGAGCCATAAATGGTGGTTGAAGTTCAGGTGTGGATAAGAAATTGGCGAAGATATGACCTTCTAAGTGATTTACGCCAATTAGTGGTTTATCTAAAGCAAAAGCCAAAGTTTTGGCAGCAGATACGCCTACAAGTAAAGCACCTACTAATCCTGGGCCATACGCTACAGCAATACGATCAATATCTTTTAAAGTAACATTTGCTTTGTGAAGTGCTTCATCTAAAACAGGCATGATATTAACAATATGTTTACGAGAGGCGATTTCAGGAACGACACCTCCGAATTTTTGATGGATTGGAATTTGAGTAGAAATTACATTAGCTAGTATTTCTCTGCCACCACGTAAGATAGCAACAGAAGTTTCATCACAGCTAGATTCTATACCTAAAGTCAATAAATTATCTGTAGTAGTCAAATTTTTATTCCCCCTCTAATTTTATTAAGCAATTTATTATAAACCTAAAGCTTGTTTAGCTAATTTGTCAGCAAGTTCATTACCTAATACTCCTGTATGACCTGCTACTTTTTTGAAGGTTACTAAATGTAAATATGGTTTCATAAATTCAGCATATGCTTTGGTCAATTCTTTATTTGTTTTCCAATTGCCTAAAGCCCATTCAGATAAACCGATATAATCATGACAGATTACAATTTTTTCATCATGAGCAATAGCCCATTTTGTAGCTTCCATAGCGCCTTGAATTTCTCCAGCTACGTTATGTAACTCACTAGCATCTATGGAAGCGCCTTTCCCGTTGAAAGTATCTATTAATTCACCTTTATAAAAAATAGCCATACCCCAGCTATATTCACCATTTATATATGAACCATCTACATAAATATAATAACGATCATCATCTTGTTCAGAAATATTGACAGATGGTTTATCTTCTAAATAGTTTTGAGCTTCTTCTTTTGTAGGAAAAGATTTAAATAATGCTCCTTTAAAACCTTGTGTTTGTTTTTGACATTCAGCCCAAGTAGTGAATATTCCTGTTTGATAACCTTTTTTTACTGCGTAAAATTTTTTCTTTGTAGCCATATGTCCTCCTTTACAATATGTTTTATTATAGCATTTTTGTTTTATTATAGCTATTTTAATTAAAAATAGTTAGATTTTATTTATTTGTTGTTGCTTTCTATAATTTGTAGGAGTAGTGCCAACTATACGTTTAAATTGTTTAGTAAAATATGCATTATCATCAAATCCTACAGATATAGCCACTTTATTAATAGAAAAATTTGTGTATGTTAATAATTCTTTAGCTTTTTGTATGCGTATGTGCAAGAGTAGTTGTAGTGGACTCAAGCCATATTTATTTTTCACGCAACGAATTATATGTGTAGGATGAAAAGCATATTCATCAGATAGTTTTTTTAAATCGAAGCTTTCTGTATAAAATAGAGAAAAATGTTCATAAATTTTTTCTGCTACATTTTTGGTATTTGGCTCATGAATATCACAAAGAATACTTAGAATGGAAAAAAATAATTGTTGGCTCTTTAATTGAGAAACAGTTGAAGAATAGAAATCTTTTTTGGGTTTAGTTTTATCAATTTTTACTTGAACGATAGTATTCATATATTCAGCCATTTGAGATTGTTGTTCGGCTGTTAGTGAACCATGTTGAGGTAGTGATATATGGAAAGGTTCTTTAGTAAATTGATAATTTGCTTTTTGTTTATGGTTTTTATCATAGATAGGTTTATCCATATATTTGAATTTACCAGTAGTATAAAAATGTAGCCAAAAGAAATCTGTAGCTTCATCACAACATTTATATCCTTTGTGTAATCTATTTGGTGGCAAAATCAAGAATTCTCCTTTTTTGAGAATATATTTTTGAGAATTTTCTTCTAAATACAGCTTGCCAGCAGTTACAAATATTAAGTCAAATGTAGACGGCATGATTCTTCTTAAATGTAAATCGCCTACTCGATATAATGATTTACCTCCTACTATTAAATGAGGTAAAGGTGGACAAGTAAAAATAATATACAAAAAATCACCTCAAATATTAATTTTATTATACTAATAAAACTTGAAATTAAGCATAATATTGATGTTTATTAATATTATACTATATATTTTTTTATTAGTTATGATAATTTTATTATATTATTTATGCTAATATTATACTATTAAATGTTAATTTTATTTATTTAAAGTTTTCAAATAATTATATAAAATATAAACAGTTAAAAGTTACGTGACTAAAAAAAATAAGGTGGTTTTAGATATGAGTAATAATCAAATTAATCATAAAGTACCATTATCTGGTCGTTTGAGTTATGGCTTGACTGATGGATGCGGAAATTTATTATATTGTATAATAGGTTCTTATTTATTGTATTTCTATACGGATGTTTTTGGTTTATCTGTTGCTACAGCTGGAGCTATTTTGTTATTTACTCGTTTATTAGATGCTATAGATGCTCCAATTTGGGGCTTTATTGTTGACCATACTAAATCTAAATATGGACAATCTAGACCATACTTTTTATGGTTATGTGTACCGTTTGCTGTATTTATGTGGCTTACATTTACTACACCAGCTTTATCAGGTACAACAAAAATAATTTATGCTGTAGTTACTTATATATTAGCAGGAATTTTTTATACGGGGATACAAACAGCAATTACTTCAATATTACCAAATTTAACTCGTCGTCCAGGTGAGCGTGTTATATTAAATACATTTCGTATGGTTGGCGGTAATATAGGAGCATTTATTTGTATGACTTTTACGTTACCGTTAGTTGCTTTTTTTGGTGAAGGAAATGAACAAAAAGGATTTTCATATACATTAGCATTTTTTGGTATTATTGCTATTGTTTTATTTATAGTAGCTTTTAAGAATTTACGTGAAGTTAACGTAGAGAAAATAAAAAGTATACCAATAAAAGATAGTGTAAAAGCTATAAAAGGTAATTGGCCATGGATATTGGTTGTTATAGCTAATTTGATTTTTTGGATAGCATTAACTATACGTTTATCCACTGTAGTATATTATTGTCAATATTATTTAGGAGATAAGAGTTTAACAGTATTTATAAATGGAATAATGTTGGTTCAAGTTATAGGTATGATTTCTATTCCATTATTAGTAAAAAGATTTAATAAATATGGAACAATGATTTTAGGTTTTATTTTAGTAGCAGGTGGACATATTGGTATTTTCTTTGTAGGCACTAATATAGAATTAATGATTGTTTTTTGGATTATTGCTTCTTTAGGGCAAGGTATAGCATGTTCAATGCCATTTGCTATGCTTTCAGATACAGTTGATTTTGGAGAATGGAAGACAGGTATTCGTGCTAGTGGATTTTTAACAGCTATAGGAAGTGCATTTTGTATCAAAGCTGGCTCTGGTATAGGAGGTTTTATTCCAGCAGCTGTTATGAATTTATTTGGTTATGTGCCGAATGCAGTCCAATCTTCAACAGCATTATTTGGTATACAATTTGTATTTACATGGCTTCCTGCAATAATTTTCTTATGTGGAATTATTCCAATGCTTTTTTATCGTAAATATGAACAAAATGAAAATAATATTCTTTTAGATTTAGCAAAAAGAAATAGTTAATAAAAAAATAATAGATGGAAATAAATTGTTGAGGAGATTTATTATGTTTGAAAATAAAATAAAAATAACAGCACCATTTTGGCAACAATATATAAATTTAATCCGTGAAGAAATGCTACCTTTTCAGTGGTCAGTATTAAATGATGAAGCTGATATTAAAATTGAAAAAGAAAGAGATGCAGATCATATACCAGCAGAGAAAAGCCATGCTATTGAAAATTTCAAAATTGCAGCTGGAATAAGCAAAGGAAAACATTATGGAATGGTTTTTCAAGATAGTGATGTTTATAAATGGCTAGAAGCGGTAGCATATGCACTACATCAACATCAAGATAATGCTTTACAAAAAATTGCTGATGAGGTAATAGATTTATTAGCAAAAGCTCAACAAAGTGATGGATATTTAAACACATATTTTACTATAGAGGCACCAGAACGTAGATATAAACGTTTATATCAAAGCCATGAACTTTATTGTGCAGGACATTTTATTGAAGCAGCAGTTGGATATTATAGTGTTACAAAAAATCAAAAAATATTAGATATTGCTTGTAAATTAGCAGATCATATTGATGATATTTTTGGCAGTGAAGATGGAAAAATTCATGGATATGATGGACATGAAGAAATAGAATTGGCATTACTTCGTTTATTTGAGCTTACAAAAAATGATAAATATAAAAACTTAGCAAATTTCTTTTTATATGAACGTGGGAAAAATCCAAATTTCTTTAAAGAACAACAAAAGACAGATCCTTCAACTAAACCTGTAATTGAAGGTATGGAAAGTTTTAAACCGGAATATTATCAAAATCATAAGTCTATTTTGGAACAAGAAACAGCTGAAGGACATGCTGTACGTGTTATGTATATGTGTACAGGTATGGCTATGTTAGCTCGTTTAAATAATGATGAAAAGATGTTTGAAGCTTGTAAACGTTTATGGAAGAATATTGTTACTAAACGTATGTATATAACAGGTGGTATAGGTTCTACTGTTATAGGAGAAGCATTTACTGCAGATTATGATTTGCCAAATGATACAATGTATTGTGAAACATGTGCCTCTATAGGATTGATCTTTTTTGCAAATAATATGTTGAAATTAGATGTAGATAGTCAATATGCAGATATAATGGAAAAAGCTCTATATAATACAGTTATAGATGGTATGGCTCTTGATGGAAAACATTTCTTTTATGTAAATCCATTGGAAGTTGTTCCTCAATTAAGTCATAAAGATCCAGGAAAATCACATGTAAAAACTGTTCGTCCAGCGTGGTTTGGTTGTGCATGTTGTCCACCTAATTTAGCTAGATTATTAAGTTCTTTAGACGAATATATGTATACAGTAAAAGATGATGCTATTTATAGCAATTTATATGTAAGTAATAAATCTGATTTTAAAATTAATAATCAAGTAATAAGTATTGAAGAAAATACAGATTATCCATGGGATGGAAAAATTACTTTTAAAGTAAATAGTGAGGCAACATTTAAATTAGGTTTACGTATTCCTAATTGGGCAAATAGATACTTATTTAAGGTAAATGGTAAAGAATTTACACCTAAAATAGAAAAAGGATATGCTATTATAGATAGAACATGGGAAAAAGGAGATATAGTTATTTTTGATATACAAATAGAAGCTAATTTTATTTGTGCAAATCCTTTAGTTCGTGAAGATTATGGCAAAGTTGCTATACAACGAGGTCCTATTATTTATTGTGCAGAAGGTGTAGACAATGGAGATAATTTGCATTTAATAACTATAGATACAAATAAGAAAATAAATGAGTATAAAGATAGTGATAGTTTAGGGGATATTGTAAAATTAGAATTAGAAGCTGAAAAATTAATTTTAGATAAACAGTGGAATAATATTTTATATAGAAACATAATGGAAAAACAAGAAAATGTAGAGATTATTAAGTTGAAACTAATACCATATTTTTGTGCGTTCAATCGCGGTGAAAATGAAATGGCTATTTGGTTAAAAACTAAATAATAAATAAAGCTCCTTAAAAGTCAGTGGACAGCTTTTAAGGAGCTTTGTTTTTATTTATATTATGCTAAAGTATCACCTTTAAAATTATTTTGGTAAGAAGATTTTATTTCTCCGCGAGAAATTTCACGTTCCCAAAGACCAACAACAACTGTAGCGATACAATTACCAAATATATTGCAGAATGTACGAGCCATATCCATGATACGGTCTACACCTAAGATAATAGCGATGCCTTCTGTTGGAATACCAAAAGAAGCAGCTGTACCAGCAATTACGATGATAGAAGCGCCAGGAACACCGGCTATACCTTTAGTGGAAATCATAAGTGTAAGTAACATCATGATTTGTTGAGTAAGACCAAAATCAATATCATACATTTGAGCTAAGAAAATAACAGCTAGAGAACTATATAAAGTGGAACCATCAAGGTTGAAGGAATAACCTGTTGGCATAACGAATGTGATGACATGTTTTGGTAAACCTAATTTTTCTAAACATTTCATGGCAAGTGGTAAAGCAGCTTCACTACTTGCAGTGGAATAACCTAATAATAATGGTTCACGTAAAACTTTGAAGATATGCCAGAAATTTAATTTAGTGATGATAGAAGCAATAATTGCAAGGATAATTAAGAAGACGATTATTGCAAAATAAAGTGAAAATACTAATTTTCCAAGAGGAATAAGCATTTCTAAACCGAAAGTACCAACAGTATAAGAAATCATGGCAAAAATACCAATTGGTGCAAAAAGCATAACGTAATGTGTAACTTTGAACATTGCTTCTGCTACACCACGACAACATTCAACAACAATTTTTCCTTTTTCGCCGATATGAGCAAGAGCTACACCGAAGAAACAGCTAAAGAAGATGATTTGTAACATATCGTTTTTAGCGCAAGCTTCAACAATGTTAGCAGGAATGATATTTAATAAGTGCATAGAAATACTGAAAGATTCTGCAGTAGCAGCAGCATTAGCTCCAGCAGAAGCTCCAATGGAAGGAAGAGAAACGCCAACACCAGGTTGAAGTACATTTACGACTACAAGACCAACAACTAAAGCTAAGCTACTAGCAACTTCGAACCAGATGATGGCTTTACCACCTAAACGACCAAGTTTTTTGAAATCACCAGTACCAGCAATACCAATTATTAAAGTACTAAAAATAAGAGGTACAACGATCATTTTAATCATGCGAATGAACGCATCACCTAATGGTTTTAATTGTGACCCGATATCAGGTAAAAAATAACCAAAGATAGCACCTAATACTAGCCCTAAAAATATTTGAGCTGTGAGATTAATGCGCAACTTTTTCATTAAAAAGACTCCTTTTTGAAATTTATTTTTTGCATAAAAACGGATTATATATTGTTATTTTATGCAGTTAACATATTAACAATATATTTAAAAACATATTTATCATTATAGTAGTAGTGTTATGTTAAGTCAATGTAAAATCTAGATAAAACATTGTATACATTGTTTTAAGAGTAAAATTAGTTTGAATATTTATGAATTAATAATTTGCACAAAAACTCTATGGATAAATTTTAAATATATGTTAAAATAAAAAATATATTTAAATGAATAGGAATGAGATTAATGTTAACTTTAAAAACAGGTATAAAAGGACAAGCACAAGTAAAAGTGGTTGAAAAAAATACAGCGAAAATAATGAAAAGTGGAACCTTGTCAGTTTTTGCAACTCCAGCGATGGTGGCGTTAATGGAAGAGGCTTCTTGCATGGCTTTAAAAGATTATTTAGAAGAAGGAGAAGGTACTGTAGGTATAAAATTGGATATATCACATATTGCACCAACTGCTTTAGATGATGTTGTAATAGCTATAGCTACTTTAGATAAAATAGAAGGTAGAAAATTAACTTTTATAGTTGAAGCAAAAGATACGCATAAAGTTATTGGTAAAGGAATACATGAAAGATTTATTATAAATAATGAAAAATTCATGAATAAATTACAAAAAAATTAATAATTAATAAAAATGAACTGCACCCCAAAAGTTGGACACAAAACAACTTTTGGGGTGCAGTTTTTTTATGACTAAATACTCAAATGAATTTAAAGTTAAAGCAATTAA
>ERZ791709.126-NODE-126-length-40887-cov-61.569_pt1 | contig 40887 bp, 37 predicted proteins | sample MGYA00509955_ERZ791709 | MGnify/ENA primary metagenome ERZ791709 (study PRJEB30046, sample SAMN00715153) | human gut metagenome | study: EMG produced TPA metagenomics assembly of the A metagenome-wide association study of gut microbiota in type 2... | reverse complement strand
CTTAATATAAGTTATTGATTTACAGACGATTAAATGTTAATTTAACGCAGTATTGTTATAATGTCTATATCAGAAAACGGAAAAGTCGGGAAGATATTATATAAATTTCATTTTTTTATTTCCTGTGTGCAAAAGTACAGAAGACATGGGTAAATTGGCTGCACAGGTTCGTTTTATTTTCGCAAAACGATGAAATAATTGAAATTAGCATGAAATAAATCTATCCTGTGCAACATATTTTCCTACTTTTCCGTTATCTTTGTACCAAAATAAAAGAAACAGAATATGGCTATCAATCAATTGAACAAATATGTCTGGCTCGTGGAAACCATCCATCGGGCTAGAAAAAGGGGCGGCATCACCTTAAAGGAAATCCAAAGCAGATGGAAGGATTCTGATCTCAGCGAAGGAACGGAACTCTCTCGCCGTACCTTCATCAACAACCTCCATTCCATCGAGGAACTGTTTGAAATCAGCATCAGCTGTGGCAGCGGATACCGCTATTACATTGAGTATGGTGACTGCTTCGAGGAAGGAAGTGCCAGAAGTTGGATGCTCAATGCCTTCTCCCTCAATGCCATGGTTGGCAACAGTCGCAAGCTCAAGGAGCGTGTACTCTTGGAAGATATGCCTTCTGGCAGAAACTATCTGGAAGACATCATCAAGGCGATGCGTGACAACCGCGTCATCTCCATATCCTACTATAGCTTCAATACAGAGGAGTATCATGAATTTGATATTCATCCTTATTTCGTAAAGGCTTTCAAGAAACGTTGGGATGTGGTGGCTTACAGTCCTGGCACAGATGACATCCGATGCTATGCGCTCGACCGTATGGAGAATGTCACCATCTCTGAAGAAACATTCAAATTGCCAGAGGATCTGGATCCTGCTGAATATTTCAAGGATTGCTTCGGCATCATCAACAACGAGGACTCTGAGGTGCAAAAGGTGGTACTCAAGGTGGATGCATTCCAAAGTAACTATATCCGCAACCTTCCTCTCCATACCTCACAAAAGGAAACGGAGCGCACAAATGAATATTCTATCTTTGAATACCATCTGAAGCCTGAATTCGATTTTGAACAGGAGATATTCTCCAACATGGATACCATGGAAGTATTGGAACCTCAATGGCTAAGGGAGGATATTGCCGAAAAATTGAGAAATCTCACAAAGAAATACCAGATTTAATCAATTAAGGAATATCAGATTTAATCAATCAAGAAATATCAGATACAATCATCTGAAACTAGGAGAAAAAGGCGGCAAATACATTTTTTCGTATTTACCGCCTTTTCTTTATGGGTGATGCATCAGAACCCTACCTTTTTCTTGGGGGTTCTTCCTTCCAGCCTTTCACTATCGCAATACCCGACAAGAGATTTGAGCATATCCGCCGGTTTGCCATGCAAAATGGATTGGATGGTATAATGGCGGGCAATGTTCTCAATCTCACCACCACTGAAATCATATCTAGCGGCAAGGAAAGAAGCATCAGCATCATTCAAAGATGGTATCATCGTTTGCCAAATCTGTAAACGACCATGCAAATCAGGCTTTTCAAACTTCACTTTATAGAGGAAACGACGCTCGAAGGCCTTGTCCATATTCTCGGCAAGATTGGTTGTGGCAATAAGAATGCCCTCAAGCTGCTCTATCTCCTGAAGAATAATGTTCTGGATATTGTTCTCCAGTTTATCCACAGCCTTCTCTGCACCCACCATACGCTTGCCGATGATGGCATCTGCCTCATTGAAGAGCAGAATAGGAGTCTTTGCCGATTGTTTCACCATCTTTCTGTAATCATCAAAGATACCCTTGATGTTCTTTTCGCTCTCCCCTACCCACATACTCTTGATATCCGAGATATTAACCTGTATAAGGTCACGACCCGTTTTCCTGGCTATCTGAAGAACCGTCTCCGTCTTTCCGGTACCTGGTGCACCATAGAATAGGCAGGCAAAGCCACTTCTGAAATTGGTTTCCTTCAAACGGTCTCGGATACCCTGGAAATTCTTTTCATCCAAAAGAGCTGCGAGTTCTTCTACCAGTTTACGTTCCTTATCGTTGTAAAACAGCTGTTTAGGCTTGATACTCTCAAAGGATAACATGCCACCTTTAGGACGGGAGCCTCGCATAGCAGAAAGGTTCATCTCCGAAAAGAGCAGCTTCTTCGCACAGTCTGTAATCTTAAAGGATTCCCTGTCGGCAAAGCCGTCATCGTTGGTATATTCTATGAACTTTTTCTGCAAGAAACGATGATTGCCCTGGCTTAGGTCTCGCTTAGCCCATCGCCAGACCGACTCACCTTCCTCATAGATGAAATCCAAGTCATGGCAACGGATGTCATCATCGCCATCAATAACAAAGAGTGTACACAGCAAGATGAAAAGCGGAAAATCTTTATCCTCCACATTTATATCATACAAAGCCATTGCCTTGACAAATGCCAGGTTGCTATTCTTGACAACCAGCGCTCTGAGTTTCTTTCTCAAAACCTGCTTGTTCAGTTTTTCGCAGCGGCATTTCGAGAAAAGTTCATCAAACTTATCAAACAGTTCTCTGGCTGTGAATTCATCCACATCCGAAGGAATATATCGTCGATTATGCTGGAATGCCTCCATCACCTCCATCGGGATACTATAGCTGAGTCCTTCAATCCGATTCTGACAAACATATTCCTTATCGATAAGTTCCTGAGTTTCGTTGGAATATCTGAGCAATGTCAGGATTCTGCAATCCAGGAATTCCGTCAAATCAGAAAACCGGATATGGGTATCATAACACCGGTCGGCAAAGAGAGCCATAATAACACTTGCTCGCTTGGAGATACACAGTTTATCTGAAACCAAACCAAGATACGGATCTACTTTCTGATAAAACTCTTCTCCGAGAGAAGACCCTTTTGCCTTTTCTACGATTATCTCAAAGGCCTGGAGCAAGTCTATCGGCTCCACATCTTTCTTATCTGATATTTGCTTAACCATCATCATACAACATTAATACATTCTTTTTTGGATGCAAAATTAAAATGTACCTATGAAAGTTGGTTTCACAGATTGAGATATTTTTCTTCTGCGTAGTTTTTTTGATGGATAAGCACTGTCAAAATGCAAGTTTTAAAAATTATTAGGAAAAGAAGTGGCGATAGTTACATAAAAAGTAGTATCTTTGCATTTCATAAAACATGTAACACAAAATATGGAATAGCTATAAAACGTTATGGAACAGCTGAATAACCCATTTGTTATCTACGGATATAAGGGAGCAGAATACTTCTGCGACCGCAAAAAAGAGACGGAAGTCATCATGAAGGCTTTGCAGAATGAGCGTAACATCGTCCTCATCTCTCCTCGACGCATCGGAAAGACGGGACTCATACACCATGTCTTTGAGAACATCAGCAAGCAGGAGCCTGAAACGCATTGTTTCTATCTCGACATCAATGCCACAAGAAATCTGAGCCAATTCATCCAATTATTGGCAAAGACGATTATCGGGAAGGTTGATACTTTCTCGCAAACTGCCATGCGCAAGATTACCACTTTCTTTGCCGGCTACAAGCCTACGATGTCGTTTGATGAGATGACGGGAATCCCTACGTTCTCGATTACAGTTTCACCAAGCCAGAGCGAGGATTCTCTCAAACATATCTTCGAGTATCTGAAACAATCGGAGAAACGAATCTATATTGCCATCGATGAGTTCCAGCAGATAGCCGAATATCCCGAAGATGGCACAGAGGCCCTGCTACGCTCCTACATCCAGTTTTTGCCGAATGTATATTTCATCTTTGCAGGCAGCAAGCAGCACATGATGACCGACATGTTCCTGTCGGCAAAGCGCCCATTCTATCAAAGTTCGCAAATTCTCAACCTTCCTCTCATCAACCAGGATGAGTATCATCATTTTGCCAACAGATGGATGGGGACCCGGAATCTGACCATGGATCCTGACACCTTTGCCTATCTATATAATAAGGTGGATGGTCAAACCTGGTATATTCAGGATATTCTGAACCGACTCTATCAGAACGTAAAGGAAATTACGACAGCGGAAATTGATGATGTAACCCTGGAATTGGTGAACGAGCAGGAAGTGGCATTCGTGAATTACTACGATTCCCTTACTGACAATCAGGCAGCCCTTCTATCTGCCATTGCCCAGGACAAGGCTGTCACCTCCATTCTTTCGCAGGATTTCATCAGCCGCCACAACTTGCCTGCTGCCAGCAGCGTGAGTCTTGCTCTCAAGACGCTGATCAATAGAGAATTCATCTACAAGTACAATGGCAGCTATATCATCTACGACCGCTTCTTCGGGATGTGGTTGAGGAAGAACTGCGCAGCCTCCCTGTAGAAGCAACAGCTCATATAAACACATCATTAAGTATTCTTTTTAAAGCATCATCAATATGAAACATCATCATTATATGAAATATCTGTTTGTGCTTCTTCTCCTTCTTCCTACCAGTCTCATGGCACAGAACAAGGAAGAGAAGATGCCTGGACATATCACAAAAATACAGAAACTGGAGGATGTGAACGTAACAGGGAATCGTCCTCACTTCATCAGACTTAAGGGATATTATCGCAGTTACCAGACCAACGACTCTGTAATGAAATACTTCAACGACGGCATCGTGGAGTATTACATCAACCTGAAGAATGGAAAGACGGATCTCAATGCCTATTCCAAAAGAAATCTTCACAACAGCCGACTCGTTTCCGAAGACAAAAAGCGAGCATTCATGGTCAGCGACAAAGGAACCTTCCGACCTTGGCCGGAAGAGAAGACACTTATTGAACAATATCGAAAGAAATATCAGCTGAAAGATTCACTGGGCTCTCAACTCGTCCTGCTCAATCAGCAGACAATAGGCAGTATTCAAACGGACAGCAGTCGGAATATCTGTCAGATAGAAATCAACCAGCTTCCTACCTACAAGAATCTGACGCACCAGCTTTTCGGTTATACCCAGACAGATATCTACGACCATGTGGTGGAAACCTATCAGATAAGTCCTGAAGATTACTATTCCTTCAAGGACCTGCTCTTCCAGAAATCTGACAACAGCTATCTTTTCTCTCATAAGAAAGACAAGCTGCAGCAACTCATCCATGTGATTACCGAGCTATATATCACGGGAAAGGAGTATGTAGAAAAGAAGCAATCCATCAAACCGGATTCTTCTACTCCCAAAGAATCAGCTGCCGCCATTACCGATTTCTGCATCAGAAACAAGATTCCTGCCTTGCCTGAAGCAACAGAGCAGGAGATGCAGCAGTTGACTCCCTATAATCCTGCAAATATGAAAGAGATAAAGGAGTAAAAACAGGCAAAATGCATAAAGTTCCAAACACATCGTTCCCCCATACGAACAGAAAAGTAAGCGTGTGGGGGAGACTTACTGAAGATGCTTTGCAGATATACCATAAAGAGAAACGCCCAAGGTTACTGGCAAATTCTTTTTCCTATCTGTACACAGATTTCTTACGCAGCCCTTCTTGAAATAAGCAGGAAAATGAATTTCACCATTACCGCTACTTGCCATAACAGCTACACCTATATAATATTTATGATTGCGCTCCAGCTTCAACGGCTCTTCTATCCAAACAGATAAATCCTTCTTATCTGAAATTTCAGATAATCGGACGTACAAAGGTCGATGCTGTATAGGCACAAAATTTGTTCCCTTTACTCAAGTTTCGCATGTAAGCCCCACACGCCCTGAAAGGGCATCGTCCTGGGTGCTTATGAATGCAAAACTGTCGCTCTGTAAGGACAAAAGCTTTCAAATACCTGGCAATATACAAAGCTTTTGCCCTTCTATTGAGAACTTGCCCTTTCATATTTTGCCTACATGTTTCAAAAAGATGCATATCTATCTTCAAACGTTGATGTCCTGTTTCAGGACATCAACCTTCATCTGTCTTAATCCATGAACTTAATCATGTCCTGGCGTCTTGGCTTTGCCTCCGGCGATTCGTCAGGATAACCCAGGGCGATGCAGTAGAGCAGTTTGTAATTCTTGGAGAATGCCATGCGGTCGAGGTAAGGCTTGGCCGACGGAGAATCCAGTATCCAACGGGCTGAACTGCCCAGGCAGCAGGAACCGATGCCCTTTGCCCATGCTGCAAGAATGATGTTCTCGCCAAGCAAACCGCAATCAATCTGCGCCATATCATAAGTAGTATCGTAGGCGATGCAAACCACGCATGGAGCATTCACGAAGATGTTCTTGAAGCCCTTGCGCTCTGCTATCTTAGGATTATCCTTTACCACGGCTTGGGTTATCGAATCGATGAGAGCAGGAGAATCTATCACTCTGATTTCATACGACTGCAGGTTCTGCCCGTTTGGCGCATGGATGCCGCATTTCAGAATCTCGTTCAGGGTATCGCGGCTGATGACGGAATCCTTGTAAGCACGGATGCTTCTGCGACTCATCATCAAATCGGTTACCACACTTGCAGAGTCAACGCTGTTCATTGCCTCCGGCTGTCTGTTCTCGTTGCAGGCTGTCAACATCAGTGCTGCTGCCAATCCTAAGAAAATCTTCTTCATATTACTCATGATTAAACTTATATTCCTATTAGTATATACTCATGTAGCGCTATTAGTATTTATCCACGTAGCGTTATTAGTATATACTGTGCAAAGATAGCAACAAATACTGGTATTCAAGAAGATACGTTATGATTTTTAAGAGTTTTTATCGGTCTAGACCGCTGGCTTGATTTCTGTCATCTCCTCCCGACGGCAGTGTTTTATCTGGCAGGTAACACCCAGCAGGCAGCCTTCACCTGTATGAATCTCATCAGTATGATAGCCACAACATCGGCTTATATATACGCATACTATAGAATGTATCGGGCGATAAAAACTATAGGATGTATCGGGTAATAAAACTAAATAAATACAAATTCTCGGATATACAGTTTTACAGAAAGTGTTATCAGTTCTACAGAAAGAAATTTGCAATGCACTGCAAATTTCACTCAGAAGCACGAGAAATTTGCAATGCACTGCAAATTTCCCCAAAAAGTTTCGTATATTTGCAGCGCATTTCATTTTTAGCAATCAAGATAGAATGCAAAATGAATAGCAAAATGAATAACAAGAAGAAAAAGAATAAAGAAGTATGAATATCAAGGAGAATTATCAACAATATGTAAGCCGATATGCTTCTGAGGTGGCTGCCCTGAAGCGTAAGAATACGGGATTTATAACAGAAGAGCTGCTGGCTTTCGGCGGCATCCTCGCCTTCCTGATCTGCTATTTCGCATTGGATGGGGATACGCAGAACTATCTGTTGGGGGCGGTGCTGTGCCTGATTGCCTATCTGGGAATCAGACGACTTGACGACAAAAATAAGGAGAAGATAGAGCATCTTTCGGCTTTGCTCAAGGTTTATCAGGACGAAATCAAGGCTTTGGAGGGCGATTTCTCGCCTTTCGAAACGGGCGATTCCTATCAGAATCCACTGCATCCTTATTCCTTCGACCTCGATGTCTTCGGCAAGAGTTCGCTGTTCAACCGCATCTGCCGAACCATCACATCGGGCGGTTCGGAGGCTCTTGCCAGGAATCTTACCCGGGAAACACCTCTGAATATGGAAGATATCAAAAGAAGAAGAGATTTGCAGAAGGAATTGGCTGGAGAAGGCGAAAACTGGCGAATGGAATTTCTGGCACTTGGCGAAAAGAACAGAAGCCAAACTGCGGATGGCAAAATGGTGAATGGCAAGATGAAGAAGATTGATTCTGCTGCGGTGGTGGATGCGATGCAGAAGGTTTCGAAGATGGAGGTGCCGGCATGGTTTGGATCTCCGGTTTCGCTCGTTATCGGATGGCTGCTGATTATCGGAGTCATCGGTTCCGTGATTTTATCGATATGCGATATGGTTTCGGTGAATTTCGCCCTGTGGTGGGTGTTGGTTCAATACATGGTGGTATTCTTCGTCTGCAAGCAGACACTTGACAAAATAGACAGCAATGGCGGCAAGCTTCGACATCAGCTCATCGCCTATGCCCAGATACTCCAGCTTATCAACAGGCGCAATTTCCATAGCGAATTAGGCAAGGAGATGCAGGATTCCCTGGCAGATGCCCTGCCTTCCTTTGCCCAACTGGAAAAGATATTGAAGGGGTATGACAGAAGAGGCAACTTCCTGGGTCTTTTCTTCACCGATGCCTTCATGCTGAGCGATTTCTTCCTGGTTCGCAGTTTCCTGAAATGGAAGAATACCTATATGGTGAAGATGGAGGAATGGATGCATATCATCAGCGAGATGGATGCAATGGTTTCGATGGCGGATTTCAGATATAATCATCCGGAGGCGGAAGAGGCGGAATTTGTTTCGGGAAGTCCGGAAATCGTGTTCGAGGGTAAGAATCTCTATCATCCTTTCCTGGGTGCCAAGGCGGTGAAGAATGATTTCACCATCAAGGACGACAACTATTATATCATCACCGGAGCCAACATGGCGGGAAAGAGTACCTTCCTGCGTTCGCTGGGCGTGAACTATATCCTGGCAATGGCGGGTATGCCGGTATTTGCGGATCAACTGAAGATTTCACGTTTCAGATTGTTCTCGAGTATGAGAACCACCGATGATTTGACGCATGGCATCTCTTATTTCAATGCTGAATTGATTAGATTGGAGGAGCTTCTGAAGTTCTGCAAAGAAAGTGCAGAGGGAAAAAACTGCAAGGAAAGTATAGCGGGCAATAAGGAATCACTCCGAACGCTGATTATTCTGGATGAGATTCTGAAGGGAACGAATTCATTGGATAAACTGAATGGTTCGAGAAAATTCCTAGAAGCCATCGCCAAACAGCCGGTGAGCGGTATCATTGCTACCCACGATTTGGAACTCTCTAAGATGAAGAATGATGCATCAGGCAAATTCCACAACTATTGTTTCGAGATAGATTTGGGCACGGATGTTACCTATACTTATAAGATACAGAAGGGCGTGGCAAGAAACCAGAATGCCACCTTCTTACTGAATAAGATTCTGGAGAAATATTAGAATAGAATTTATAAAAGAACTACAATAAGATTTATAAAAAAGGGAAACTCCCGATAATTTGAACAGTTTCAAATTATCGGGAGTTTTCCTTTAAAAGAATACATTATAACTCAACACTATCAAGTTATAACTCAACACTATCCAGGCGGAATTTGAGCAAGCCGGCTGGTACCTTTACCATTACCTCATCACCTGCCTTCTTACCCAGAAGAGCCTTGGCGATAGGCGACTTGATAGAGATTTTTCCACTATGCAAATCAGCCTCGTGAGGATTTACGATAACATAACTCATGCTGCACTTGTTGGCGAGATTGGTAATCTTAATCTTGCTCAACAAGCCGACGGTATCGCTCTTCAGACGTGACTTGTCAATGACACGGGCATTCTCCAAAACCTTCTGCTTGAAGCTGATGCGGCTCAACAGTTTGCCCTGCTCACGTTTGGCAGCATGATACTCGAAATTCTCGCTGAGGTCACCCTTGTCGCGAGCCTCAGCAATCGCATCACGAACGGCTGGCAACTCTACGTTTACCATGTGTTGAAGTTCGGCCACGAGCTCATCGTAGCCTTCTTGAGACATATATTCCATTTTTCCTTGTTTTCTAGTTTCTTATTGTTCTTAATGAATGATGATTTTTTATTCGGGGTGCAAAGTTACTAGTAAATCACGAAATCACCAAACTTTTTTAGTGAAAAAGTGAAGAAACTAAAGATTAGCAAAGACTGAAGCATTCCAAATCATTATTTTTGGGTATTGCAGAAGTAAATAGATATTCTTACCTTTGCAACCCATTTAGTAGAAAACAACAATGTTTATTAGAAAACAACAATGAGAGAAAAAAAGAAGAAACGTTTTACATGGAAGAAATACCATCGTTGGTTCGGACTTGTACTGTCTGTCTTTATGTTGGTATTCTGCGTATCAGGTATCATTTTAAATCATCGCCAGCTATTCGCCGGTTGTGAAGTAAGCAGAAGTCTGATGCCATCGGCTTATCATATCAAGAATTTCAACAACGGCATCATCAAGGGTTCTATCAAGATCAATCACCGCATCAGCAAAACTCCAAGTGATTCCATCCTGGCGTATGGTTATGGTGGCGTATGGCTTACTGATGCAGAGATGAAAAGCTGGAAAGACTTAAACAAGGGATTACCCCAAAACGTGGATGGCAGGAATATCCGCAACATCGTGCAGACGAAAAACGGAGAAATCTGGTGTGCTGCCATGATGGATATATATCGCTTCGACGGAAAAGAATGGAAGATGTTTCCGCTCGCAGATAATGAAGAGCGTATCGCCGACATTACATTGACCAAAGATAGCACAAGCATTATCGCCATGACCCGTTCTGCCGTTTATGAAATATCCGGAAAGAAGACGGATGCAGCCAACGAAAAGAGGGATGCTATCAGCGAAAAGACGAATGTTACCCGCAAAATCATCGGTCAACCGGAAGGTTTTGTTCCGGAAGTTACCCTTTTCAAGACCGTTTGGAACCTACATAGCGGTGCTTTCTTCGGATTAGCCGGAAGATTGGTGGTGGATGCCATCGCCATCGTGCTCATCATCTTGTCGATTACAGGCATCATCCTCTTCATTCTTCCTTACCGTATCCGCCGACAGAAGCAACTGCAGGCAAGAGAAAGAATGGTGAAGCTTGGAAAACAGATGGTACTCAATGCGAAATGGCATAATAAATTAGGATATACCACAATTATCCTAACCCTTTGGCTATCGATAACAGGTATGTGTCTCCGCCCACCACTGATGATACCTCTGGCAATGAACAAAACCACGGAAAAGGTGAAGGATGGAAATGTCTGGCACGATAAACTTCGCGCTATCCGTTGGGATGCAGCAGAGGGCAACTGGCTTGTTTCTACCTCAGAAGGTTTTCTGCGAGTAGATGAGCATTTCTGCAAAAAACCGGTTTTATTGGATAAGAAGCAATCGCCAAAGATAAGTCCGATGGGAGTGAATGTTTTCGAAAGCGATGGCAAAGGTGGCTGGCTGATAGGATCATTCAGCGGTATGTTCCGTTGGAATCCGGAAAAGAATCTGATAGTAGATTATTTCACGGGGAAAGCCAACCAAGGAAAATCGATGATTCCGATTTCCAGTTCTTTGGTCAGCGGTTATTCCAAGGATTTCTTCGGAGGAAAAGAAGTGATTTTCGATTATAGCAAAGGGGCGAGTTTCGGGAAAACAACCTCTACCCCTGAGTTGCTTTCAGCCACCCCAATGTCACTTTGGAATGTAGCATTAGAGCTTCACGTGGGCAGATGCTATTCTCCATTCTTAGGTCCTCTATCCGACCTCTTCGTTTTTATTTCCGGTTTGCTGATTTCGCTGGTTTTGCTTTCCGGCTACATCATTCTGCATCGGAGAAAGAAGAAGAGCCCCAAACTTCCTCAGAAATCTCTCTGACCCAATCTATCTTTGCCCATTGCTCAGCATCGGTCAGTTTATTGCCAATCTCGCAAGAGGCAAAACCGCATTGAGGACTGAGGCTTAAGCGATTGAGAGGAATATACTTGGCAGCTTCGTGGATTCTGGCGATGACCGTAGCTTTATCCTCCAACACAGGAGATTTAGAGGTTACCAAACCCAGAACCACCTTCTTGCCATCTGCCACATACTTCAATGGCTCAAAACCACCCGAACGCTCGTCATCATACTCCAGATAGAAGGTATCCACATCCTCATGAGCAAAAAGATAAGGAGCCACGGCATCGTAGGCACCTTTGGTAGCATAGCAGGAATGATAATTGCCTCGGCATACGTGGGTGTTGATAGTCAATCCCTCCGGTTTGCCCTCGATGGCAAGGTTGTTCACCTTTAAATATTGCAGGGCTTCCTGCTCAAGGGTAAAACCGGAACCCACCTTGGCCTTCCAGTAATCGCTATCCACAATCATTCCCCAGGTGCAATCATCCAGCTGGATGGTGCGGCAACCAGCTGCATAAATTTCCTGGAAGAAGGTGCGATAAGCCTGGGCAATATCCTCTATCAACTGGGTGGTATTAGGATAGAACTTGCGGGTATTCTCGGCATTCTTTCCACGAAACAGTTCGGCAAGAAACTGTGCAGGAGCCGGAACCGTCTGCTTTGCCTCGAAGATATACTCGCCCTTGTCATCCAACTCCTCAAACTTCTTCACAAACAGAAAATCCTTAATAAAAGGATGATTCTCGCCGGTAATCTTGCCGGTCAGTTGGATAGAACCCTTGGTTGTCTCCTCACCATGAAACTGGTAGCCATGCTCCAGTTCGATATGCTCCACGCCATTGAATCCCCACATAAAGTCGAGATGCCAATAGCTGCGGCGGAACTCGCCATCGGTGATATAAGGCAGGTGATGCGCCTTCTGCTGTTTGATAACCTCAGTAATCAGGCGGTCTTCGATACAGCGAAGGTCGGTGGCAGAAATCTTGCCATCAGCAAACTTGGCTCTTGCTTCTTTCAACTCTGCAGGACGCAAATAGCTGCCCACTGCCTCAAAATGTATATTTCTTACGTTGCTCATTATTTTATCTCCTATATTTTTTAATGATGAATGACTCTTACTTTGCCATTATCTTATGATGAACGGCTCTTTGCATCCGGAATTGCGAGTGCAAAGGTAAGAAGAAGAATTTTATCTGCCAAATATTCTTCGTAATTCAGAAAAATATGCTATCTTTGCAGCGAATTTGGCAAATTCGCAGAATATTATTCTGCAAGAAACGCTAAAAGGAGAAACAAAGAAACTATAAAACAGAAAGAAAAGGAACAATGGCTACAGAAGAAAATCTCGATGAAATCGATATCAAGATACTCAAGTTGTTGCAGCAGAACTCCCGACTCACCGTGAAGGAACTTGCCGCAAGAGTACACCTCTCCCCTTCTCCCACCTTTGAACGGCAGAAGCGACTGGAGCGAGAGGGATACATCCAGCGATATGGAGCGATAGTGGATCATCACAAGATGGGACACAACGTGATTGTGCTCTGCAATATCCGATTGAAGCAGCACACCCACGACTTGATTCAGCAATTCATGGATACCGTGCAAACCATCGACCAGATAACGGAATGCTACAACACCACCGGTGATTACGATTTCCAGATCAAGGTGTATGCCCGGGACATGAAGGATTATCAGGACTTCATGCTCAATACCCTGGGAAATATCGACTGCATCGGAAGTCTTCACAGCATCATCGTGATTGGCGAAATCAAGGATTCCCATTATATCCCTGTGAATCAAAACAAGGAGAAGAGAAATGAAATCAAGAAAGAATGAAAGAGAATAAATATTAAGGAGAAAGAATTATGTTTTGGAAAAAGATCATCCTATACCTTGCTCTTCCTATGCTTTGCTGCCTTCCAGCCAAGGCGCAGAAGCCGGGAGAAATCGTCAGCGAACAAACCATCAGGAAACTGGGAGAGAAGCATTTCTTCGCCACATCCCTCATTCCTGATGATATTTTCCACCTGATGCAGGGGAAGACGTATAAAAAGAATTGCACCGTAGCAAGAAGCGAACTGCGATACCTGAAATGCCTTCATGTGGATAAAGACGGCAGAAACATCGTAGGTGAAATGGTGGTAAACAAGGCGATAGCGGCAGATGTGCTCGATATTCTCAAAAAACTCTACGAAGCGAAATATCCGATAGAGCGTATGAGACTTATCGACTACTGGGATGCCGACGACGAGAGGGCGATGAGAGACAACAACTCCTCCAGCTTCAACTTCCGATTCATTTCGCATACCAAGATTGTTTCGAAACATGGCAGGGGACTTGCCGTTGATATCAACACCCTCTACAATCCCTATCATAAGCATTTGAAGAATGGCAAGGAAGTGATAGAGCCAGCTACGGCACGACCTTATCTCAACCGCAGCAAGCACCATGTTTATATGATCAGAAAGGGCGATTTATGCTACCGGCTCTTCAAGGAAAAGGGTTTCCGATGGGGTGGCGACTGGAAGCATAGCAAGGATTACCAACACTTCGAGAAATAAGAACAGAAGAAGGCTATGCTGTTGTTGCTTGAGATTCTGCAACAAATAGCATAGCCTTTATTGTCTAACTGCACTCAATTACCTAACTGTACCAAACAGAATTATAATCTCTGCGGTCATCTTCCTCATTATAGAGGTTCTCATACTCTAGGTTCATAGCCTCGAATTTTTCCTGTGTCTGTTTCATGATAGCCCCTCCTATTACTTTAAGTTAATAAATTCGTTTCTACCTTTTGTATATGCAAAAATAGCAAAAAAATGAATCGATGCTGTCAACTATTCAGAAAACTTTTGTATTTTTGCATCAGAAAGCCATATTTGGCGACATTAAGAACAATTAGAATGAAGAAATAATGAATATGAAGATACAGCATACATTTCGACTCAATCGGGTAAAGTGGCGCCACTGGGTATTGCTGGTACTGCTCCTCCTCGTTACTCTTGCCAAAATGATTCCTCTATGGGGATTCATCTACACCACCCGTATCTATCCGATTATCGGCACACTCCTTTCTCCCATCTCAGGATTTTTTCCTTTTGCCGTAGGCGATATCTTCATCGCTCTCAGCATTGCCTGGGTTATCTTCTATCCCATCTATGAGATAGGATTGAGAAAGAAGCTTGCCAGGCGATACTTCTTCCTGGCAGCGAAGAGAGGCTGTTATCCCAAGAAGAAGGTTGTATTCGGAAGAGTGGCAGAATACCTGCTTTGGGTATATGCCTGGTTCTACATCGCCTGGGGATTAAACTACTCCCAGCCGAATATCTATGATAGAATAGGAATGAAGCCGGTGGAAGTAAGCGAAGCTAAATTCAAGGCATTCGCCTATCAATATGCCGACAGTCTTAACGCTTTAAGCATTTCTTCTGATATTGCCGGGAGTAGCATTTTCTCTGATAGCATCGTAGATGACGGTTTGAAAAATCGGGTGCGGGATGCGATTCTGAAGGAATATAATAAAATAGGTTATAAGGAGGGTATCAATGCACCTTTCAACCAGCATCCTCATGTCAAGACGATGGTATTCACACCCCTCAGTTCGATGTCGGGCGTTACCGGAAGCATGGGGCCTTTCTTCTGTGAGTTTACGCTGAATGGAGATATTCTCCCCCACGATTATCCTGCCACCTATGCCCACGAGTTTGCTCACTTTCTGGGTGTAGCCAACGAGGGTGAGGCGAATTTCTACAGTTACATCGTGTGCACGGCATCGACAGATAAGCAGGTGAGGTTCAGCGGCTATTACCACATTTTCTTCCACGTACTGAACAATGTTTTCGATATTCTCGGCGAAAAGGAGGGAGAAAGATTCCTGAAACATATCCGTCCCGAGATTATCCAACTGGCAAAGAGCGACCGCCGCTACTGGCTCGGCAAGCGCTGCAAGGCATTGGATGCCGCCCAGGATTTCATCTTCGAACTCTACCTCAGGGGCAACCATGTGGCAGAAGGCAGGAAGAGCTATTCAGGCGTCATCGGCTTGATTCTGGCTTGGGAAGAAAAAAAGAATACTCAAGGAAAAGATGAGCAAGGCAGGAAATAAAAAAAAAGCGGTTGATGCAATCTCTGCACCAACCGCCATTCGCATATATCTGATATTATAGAAAGTAATTTTTTAAACTAACATCGTATTTCGCAAGAAATTCTCTATAGGAGAACTACTTATTCTGCATTGGCTGTCCCTGAAATCTTCCAGGTTTTGGTTTACCTGCGTGATTGCCCCTCTTGCGCGGACCTTTCTGAGCAAATCGTTTTCTCATCTGTCGCTCTATCTCATAAACCCGCTGAATCTGCTGCTGTGTCAGGAACTGAGAATACTTCTTGTAGTATTTCTGGCGGATGTTGAGAATCTTCTCGCTCATCTCAAAACGCTGCTTAATCTCCTGCTCTGTCTGAGCATCGGATTTCATTTCCCCCTTCTTGTGATGAGGACGAGGTCCTAATGCCCAAACCTCTTTCTGGAACTGGGTATAGGTGTCGATAAATTTAGAACTGGTCTTGTCATCAAGACCCAAATCGTGAGCAATATATTGTGCCTGCTTTTCAGCCAACTGTTCACGAGAGAGGCGCTGCTTCTGATTAGGCGCCTGTGCACATACACTTGTAGAAACGGTCATCATTGCGACAACCATCATCAAAATACCTAAAATCTTTTTCATAATTCACCTTAATTTATATATTATAGAATCTATTAATTATATTCTTGAATCCGTTTATTCATCAAGAAAGACATCCTCCTGATAAACACTGAGCAAATAAGCCTGATCAGCAGAAGATAACTGAGCGAAAGCCTGATCTACCGCTTGCATCTCATTATCTGCCTGAGATGGCAGAGAAGAATGAGGCGCAGCGAAATCGATGTGGAGTATCAGGAGTACTGCCACCGATGCTGCCACTGCCATTGCAGCCGCCCATATCACCTTCATCAGAGGTCGCTTCTTCGGCTGTATCCCGACAGGTTTCGGTTTGTCATCCTTCACCTGTTCCAGGATATTGGCTTCCATCTCCTTGAAGAATCCTTCTGGCGTTGAGTAAGGCATCCGCTTACCCACCTGGTCGAAGTTGAATTTCCCGGTTTTATTGAAATCAAAATTTGTATCCATATTCTTTTTCATTTTGAATAACCATTAAAAACTCACAGAACTCTCACTTAATCGTTCGAATTCATGTACTTGATAATTTTCTCTTTGGCAACATGATAGCTTGCCTTGATACTGGTTGGTGTAGAATCCGCAACCTTCGCTATTTCGTCGAACCCGAGTTCATCGTAATACCGAAGGTTGAATGCCAGCTGTTGCTTTGGCGGAAGCGAGAGAATCGCCTTCTGCAGTTTCACCGCCATCTTATCATCGAAGTCGATATAATTATCGGCTGGGACGAGATTGACACCCGTTGATTCTGATTCTATCGAAACCACTTTCTGTTTCCGTTTGCTGATGAGTCGCAAAGCCTCATTGGTAGCGATGCGGTAAATCCAGCTTCTCAGAGAGCAATCGCCCCGATAGTTGCCGAACGAGCGATAGATTCTCACGAAGGTTTCCTGCGAGGCATCCTGTGCATCATCGTGCGAAACTACCAGTCGGCGGATATGCCAATATACGTTTTCCTGATATTTCGCCATCAGCATCCGGAATCCGTTTTCAGGCGATTGCTTCAGCGTTTCCACTATGCCATTGTCATTTATACTCATATTCGTTTATTTTCATGAACGTTACGATTATATGACCATTCTAAATGGGAAAAGTAAAAAGGCGGGATATATTTTTTTCGATACCAGCTTAATTTTTACTCCTCTTTTCTCTTTTAATATCATAGAGAAGAGAAAAAATGGAACTATTCCTCCGGTTTCTCAAAGAAAAAGTATATATTTGCAATCGAATTGCGGATATCAAAAAGATATATCGATATGAAGAAAGAAAAGAATTTAGAAAGTTTATCGGATGATGAGATTCTGCAGGGCTTCAAGGATGCCAATGCCAGAATAGTAAGGGAGTATTACTACGGATACTGCCGGGTGGCTTATTGCATCTACGACAAGCGATATGACCTGCAGCACAAGCCAGGCATGGACTTCTTCTCGCTGGCTCACGAATACTATCTCTATCTCTGCGAACACGACTTCAAGCCTTTGGAAGACAGGAAGCCAAGCATGTCGCTCAAAACATGGATGGTAAACGGCTTCCGGTTCCTGCTGCTGGATAAGTTAAAGGAGGTGGTGAAGGAGCATCGCTTCGAGAGTTTCGAGGCGCGACAGGAAAGCCGCAAGATGCAGTTTGACGTGACCGACAACCAGTTTGAGCACGATCTTTACCAGACGATAGAAGATATCGGCAATTTCTATTATGGCAGAGACAGCAAGAACAGCATCATCCTGAAGATGCTCTATATAGAGGGATTCAGGGGCAAGGACGTAGCCGCACAGTTGGGCATGTCCCATTCAGCCGTCACCCAGCGTTGTCAGAAGATGATGCACGATGTGGTGATTCCTTATTTCAAGAGATACTTCGACGCATCGGAATACGGAAGCTATCTGTCGTTCGCAGAGGAAGACACATCTGTTTCAAGTACTCCTAAGATGTCGATGCCGAGCATGAGTTCTATGCCGAGAATGATGGCAGAATGCATGTGCTGCGAGGAAGCGGCAGATAATGGCAATAACATATTTAATAATAAGAATAATATGGAAGATATGAAGAAGGGAAGAATCACTCCTAGCTGGATTGATTCATTAAAAGAGAACGAGATTTTTGTGTTTGGTAGCAATCTGGCTGGCATGCATGGTGGTGGAGCTGCCCGCATTGCCCGCCTGCATTTCGGTGCCGTCATGGGCAAGGGTGTAGGCTTGCAGGGCCAGAGTTACGCCATCCCTACAATGCAGGGCGGCGTGGAAACCATCCGTCCATACGTGGAGGAATTCATTATCTTTGCCCATCAGCATCCCGAGCTACATTTCCTGGTAACCCCAATAGGTTGCGGCATCGCCGGCTTCGAAGCCGAAGACATCGCCCCATTGTTCAAGAGCGCAAAGAAGATGAAGAACATCAGCTTGCCGGAGAGTTTCTGGGAGGTGATAGAGTAATTTTCTGAAGAAAGAGTGAAATATAGGTTTTGAAAGAAAAAGGAAAAGATCATGCAGAACTTGAAAAAAACTTTAGAATCATTTTCCTTGAGTGAGGATACACGGAGAAAAATTCTGAACGAAGACCACCCATTCGGAAATCAGGGCACCCCATTCATCCCTTCTGAATTCAAGGAAATCGCTCAGATAGCTTTAGCCGGTCACTTCCTGGTAAGTACTGGTATCCAACAGGTAACAGTACAACCCACGTGTGTGGAGTTCTACTATCACGAAGAGGCCGAGGGTGGCATCAAAGACCCCATCGTATATCATCGCAACCCCAAGAATGGTTCTCCCAAGAGCATCTTCAAGTTGGGCATCCTGCACAACCATGTTTCAGGAATCGACATCACGTTCGAGAAAGGCACCCATCCAGAAGATGCCATCAGGGCATCCCTGCTGATACGTGAGTTTTCTGTAGATGGAAATCCACCCGACAGTCGTTCCACCTTATTATATGATATGCTTTATTCGCAAGCCTCCATCTTTGATGGCTTCTCCATCAAATGGGTTGATGGAGAAGAAAAGGTAGAGGTAGAAGCTGATGTGCGCAAGAACGTGGCGAAATATGATGAAAACGGGCAGAAGATGCAAGCAAAAGAGCATCAGGAACTTCTCGACAAAGGGTTCACCCTGACAAAAGACAAGAAGCATATCCAAGACCCACGGCCATGGCAATTTAAAAAGATACAGATATGATAGTAGATAAAGATACGAATCAGGTATTCGTTTCAGAATGGCTTCCAAAGGTTCATCCCGCATTCTTCAGCCATTTTTCGGAGTTACTGAAGAATGCCCACATCAATATGGCTCTGTTATCAAACACAGCCGATATCTGGTGTCGTGACTATATGCCGATTCAACTAGCCGAAGAGGATTTCCTGCAGTATCAGTATTATCCCGATTATCTCACAAAGAAAGAATCAGACAAGCAATATATCACGGATACTAAGAGCGTTTGCAATGCTTTGAAACTACCCAATATCCAAACCACCGATTTGATAATAGATGGCGGAAATGTGGTTAAAGCCCATGATTGCATCATTATGACAGAGAAAGTTTTTCATGAAAACGCTCAATATCCTCAAGCTGAAGTATTAAATGAGTTGGAGAATCTATTTCATTGTGAGGTCATCATGCTTCCATGGGATAAATATGAGAAATATGGGCATGCTGATGGAATAGTGAAACCAATAGACGAGTCACATCTTCTAATGACCAACTATGCTGATTACGACCAGGAACTTGCAGAAGAATTCGAGCGACGGCTTGGCACCCGTTTTCGGATAGAGAAGCTACATTATCATGTGCAGCGAGCAGATAAGCGAAATTGGGCATACATCAACTTCCTGCAAGTTGGCAACAACATCGTTCTGCCAGCTATCAATACAGAAGAGGATGAGCAAGCTATGGAGCAAATAAAAACATACTATCCATCATGTAATATCTACCAGTTGGATAGTGAAGAGATCATTAAACAAGGCGGAGCCTTGAATTGTATAACTTGGAATATTAAAAAATAATTATTATGGAGCACCAGCATAATCCTGTGTCAAGCATAGATATTATTCTAAACTGGATTTACTGGTGCGTCCAAAAATCCTATTCTTCATTATCTATCGCCAGAAAACAAAAAGCTATGTTTCCACTGCTTCAAGAACCAGTTCTACATCTTCTAGTCCATTATCAATGAAATCCACCCTTATATTCCCGATTAGATATTTGGCATATTTATTATCCTTATACTGTTCAAGGAAAAGAACCATATCTTTGGCTGTTCGTTTCAATCCCCAACTGCCCCAATCAAGTTGCTTACACAACGGATTGTCCACCAAGTCCCAGTAGATTACATTGCCTCCCTCCAAATATTCATACGGAACGTTCTTTCCATAAAGCAACGTAGGCATATAGCCATTCCAATTGCCTTCTTTGTCAAAATCAAATGCCTTGTCATGTGCAAGACCAATATAAACATCCTTATACATACAAATAATATTAATTCGTAACTATACACATATAACAAATGTATTGCCTAGTGATAAACTGTATGACACTTAACATTTTGTTTGGCGCAATTCGCACAGCAATTATTGCCATCATTTATAAAACTAGGACATTTATGAGATGGTACGTTCTTTATTTCTCCTCAAAATAACTACCCGCTTCCATCTTGCAATCCATCGCACGGCATCTGTTGTAGCGCTCTCGGGCTCTGTTTTCTCTTGCAAACATCGCCTTGGTGCCAGCCTCATCTTCCGAGAACTGAAGGTGGTTGTCGATACCCATATCCTGAGCGATGTTCTCCACATCAAGATCATCGGTGCCGATGAAGGTAAAGGTCCAGTTCTGCTTCTTCAGCTTCTCTATGAGGTTCTTGATCATCTTCAGATCATACTCCTCGCTGCAGTTCTCCTCACCATCCGTAATGATGGTTACCAGCACGCTGTCATCCTCGGTGGTCAGGGCGTTGATCTTGGCGATACCCATACCGATGGCATCATAAAGAGGGGTTCCGCCACATGGGTTGTAATCCCTGGATTTCAAAGGGTTGGCATGGCTGGCAGACACATTATCATAAAACAGCTTCTTGTGGGTGCTGTCGAAGGTGATGAGCGTTACACGCTGCTCCATATTCTGATGCGTCTTCTGCATTTTCTGAATCGTGGTCAGGGTCTCGTTGATGCCCACCAGTGCCTGGTGCTCAATGATGCTCATGCTGCCACTCTCATCTACTACCAAAAGATTGAATACTCGTTTCGTAACTTGTTTCTCCTATTTATTTTAATTGTTCAACATAATTTTATAAGCAAGAAGAACTATTCCCTGCTTCTATTTATCCCTTTAAAGAAAGAATAGAGGGAAAAATTAAGAAAAGGTACAAAAAAATTTGCTTGTATCGTTATTTTTTGTAATTTTGCAGAAAATAAGGAATAAGCGTATGAACAATATGAAATATCCGATAGGCATACAGAGCTTTGAGAAAATCATCACAGAAGGATATCTTTATATAGATAAGACTCAGATGATTTATGATATGGTAGAAAATGGCAAGATTTACTTTCTGAGTCGTCCCAGACGATTTGGAAAGTCACTCCTCGTTTCTACACTTGAATGCTATTTCCAAGGAAGAAAAGAACTGTTCAAGGGCCTAGCCATTGATAATTTGGAAACCGACTGGAAGCAATATGCGGTATTCCACCTTGACTTCAACGGCAAGGATTTCACACAAGCAGGTCAGCTGGAGAAGACGCTGATTGATTTCGTTGAATCGCAGGAAGCCATCTACGGCAAAGCTCCCTTTGCTTCCACCCTCGGTGACAGATTCATTGGCGTTCTGAGAAATGCCCACGAAAAAACAGGACTTCGCGCCGTTGTCCTTATTGATGAATACGACAAGCCTCTGCTAGACGTATTGGATTCTACACTGAAAACAACCGATGCAGATGGCAACGAGCGGCTATTGGAAGATAGGCATCGGGAAATTCTGAAAGGTTTCTACAGTGTATTCAAGGCTGCCGATAAAGACCTGCAATTCGTTCTGCTTACAGGAGTTACCAAATTTTCGCAAGTAAGCGTATTCAGCGGTTTCAACCAACCCGAAGACATCAGCCTTTCTGCCCACTTCGATACGCTTCTCGGCATCACTGAAGACGAGTTGCGCTCTACCTTTTCACAGCAAATCGCAGAAATGGCTGAGGAATATGATGTTTCAAAGGAAGAAATACTGATAAAACTGAAACGCCAGTTTGACGGCTACCATTTCAGTCGCAGGATGCGAGGCGTATATAATCCTTTCAGCATCTTGCGTGCCTTCAAGGAAATGCTCATCGACGACTATTGGTTCCAAACGGGTTCACCCAGCTATCTGGTTCGCCTGCTAGCTCATAGCGATGAAAACATCAACGAACTGGTGGGAAAATATTATCCTACCAAGGATTTCGACGACTATAAGGCAACCATAGAACGCCCTTTGCCAATGATATATCAAAGCGGATATCTGACCATCAAGGGTTGGTCAAGGAATACCAATTCCTATCTGTTGGATTTTCCGAACGATGAAGTGAGAAGGGGATTCATCAGTTTGCTGGCAGCAGATTATCTGAAGCCAAAGGTTTCACCTGACTCCTGGGTTCTACAGGTAATCGAAGCTTTGGGAAAGGGAGAATGCGAAAAGTTGCATCAACTGATGGTTTCTTTCTTCGCCAGTATCCCTTATTCACAGCGAAGAAAAGATGATGAACGTGAGAAGGAGCGTTATTTCCAATATACGTTCTATCTGGTATTGAGGATGATCAGCTCCTATACCATCTTCATTGAAAAAGAACAGAGCGAAGGAAGAGTAGATTGCATCATAGAAACTCCTCTATACATATATATATTTGAGTTTAAGAGGGATGGAAGCGCAAGAGAAGCGCTCCTACAAATCGATGATATGGGATATGCCCGGGAATATTTATCTGATAAGAGAAAGATATTCAAAATAGGATGCAGTTTCTCATCAAAAACAGGAACAATAGATGATTGGGGAGAGAACTGACTCTCTCCCCAATCGCATTTTACAAATTAGGTCAGTTCATATATTATAAAGGAGATGAAAGAAATATTGATAGTAAGCATCGGCAGCTTCTTCGGGGGCGGCATGAGATATTGGATTTCAAAGATGGTGCAATCCTGCACGGTGATTGCCTTTCCGTTCGGAACCATGGCGGTGAATGTGGCAGGATGCCTCATCATCGGGTTTCTCTCGGGATTGAACTGGAGGGAAGGAGGATGGATGTCGCCATCTGCCAAACTGCTGCTCACCACGGGCTTCTGCGGAGGATTCACCACCTTCTCTACCTTCATGAACGAGGGGGCGGGATTGATGAAGGAGGAAAACTACCTCTATATGATGCTCTATCTCTTCGGAAGTCTAGCACTGGGACTTATCGCCGTACTCGCCGGCCATTATCTGGCGAAAATTATCGCATAAAATACAGAAGAGAACAGAAAGAAGAACCCGGATTATCGCATAAAATACAGAAGATAGGATTCCATCAGATGAAGAAATGATGAAAATTCTATCTTTTTTATTATTTTATATTTTCAAAATGCCTAAATTACGAAAAAAAATCGTATTTTTGCAGAAAATAATCTGCACTCGACAATTTGAAAGCAAGCTTTCATCGTACTCGTTTGCTTAATTTTTGCACCTATGAATACATTAGATACAAACAATATAAAATGGAGCGAGAATGTAATCATCGCTGATGCCGACTATATCGACCGAGTGGCTTTCGACCTGACTGTCAACTTCGAGCGAATGATCAACCGACGCATCCAGCCAGCTGACATGTCACAATGGGCAGTGTGCATCGCCCTCGACGGAGGACTCAGAGAGGGCGAGCACGAAACGCAAGTGGTGCTTATCCACGATAAGAAAGCCATTGCAATGAAGAACTTCCGACCTTCTAACTATGAAACGGACCTCAACGCCAAGGCTTTCAAGGATGATAAGCTGGGAGAATTTATCTTCTCATCTTATCCTACAGAGGAGAAGATGGTAGGAAAGGATGAATTCCTCGTAGAAGTGGCACGCACCGTATGCAACACCAAGGAGGTGAAAAGGGTGATGGTGATTCCGAACTCGGAAGATGGAGACGCCTACGACCAGCTGAGAGATATACTGAGAAAGGTGGAGGATGACGACAAGCGCATCACGCTCTTCGCCATGCAACCCATGCCGGGAGGAAACTTCCGACAGGAGATTCTGGGTTACTCGCTGATGAATGCCCTGGGCATTTCGGCTAAGGAAATAAAATAAAAGCAGGAAGCATTTTTGTTGAAACGCAGAAACGCAGAAAAAGCTGAAACGCTTCTAAATAAAGAACTTATAAAATTAAAATAATAAACATAATAATAAAAACAAGATTATAAATGAGTAGAGTACTTATGATTGGCGCTGGTGGCGTGGCTACCGTAGCTGCCTTCAAGATCGTCCAGAACCAGGACGTTTTCACCGAGTTTATGATTGCTAGCCGTCGCAAGGAAAAATGCGATAAGCTGGTTAAGGATATCCATGCCAAGGGCTACAAGATGGATATTCAGACGGCTGAGGTGGATGCCGACGACGTTGAGCAGTTGAAGGCTCTCTTCAATAGCTACAAACCTGAGCTTGTCATCAACCTCGCTTTGCCTTATCAGGACCTCACCATTATGGATGCCTGTCTGGCTTGCGGCTGCAACTACATGGATACCGCTAACTATGAGCCTAAGGACGAGGCTCACTTCGAGTACTCATGGCAGTGGGCTTACAAGGATAAGTTCGAGCAGGCAGGTCTCTGCGCTATCCTCGGCTGCGGCTTCGACCCAGGAGTTTCTGGCATCTTCACCGCATACGCTGCCAAGCATCACTTCGATGAAATCGAGGTGCTCGACATTGTGGATTGCAACGCAGGAAACCATCACAAGGCTTTCGCTACCAACTTCAACCCAGAAATCAATATCCGCGAGATTACCCAGAAGGGACTCTGGTATAAGGATGGAGAATGGATTGAAACCGACCCTCTGTCTATCCACAAGCCTCTCACCTACCCTAACATCGGCCCTCGCGAGAGCTATCTGATGCATCACGAGGAGTTGGAGAGCCTGGTGAAGAACTACCCTACCATCAAGGAGGCACGTTTCTGGATGACCTTCGGTCAGCAGTATCTCACCTACCTCGACTGCATCCAGAACCTCGGTATGAGCCGCATCGACGAAATCGAGTACGAAGCTCCATTGGCAGATGGTTCAGGCAAGACAGCCAAGGTGAAGATTGTTCCATTGCAGTTCCTCAAGGCAGTATTGCCTAACCCACAGGATCTCGGCGAGAACTATGATGGCGAAACATCTATCGGTTGCCGCATCCGTGGTAAGAAGGATGGCAAGGAGCGCACCTACTACGTATATAACAACTGCAAGCACCAGGAGGCTTACAACGAAACCGGCATGCAGGGCGTAAGCTACACCACAGGTGTGCCAGCCATGATTGGTGCGATGATGTTCCTGAAGGGCATCTGGAAGAAGCCAGGCGTCTGGAACGTAGAGGAGTTCGATCCAGATCCATTCATGGAGCAGCTGAACAAGCAGGGATTGCCATGGCACGAGGTGTTTGATGGCGACTTGGAGATTGATTAAACTTTAAACATAAAAAAATATGGCAAAAGAGATAGAAGAGGGCAAACTGACCCCCAACGAGGGAAAACTGAAAGCCCTCCAGGCAGCCATGGCGAAGATTGAGAAAGACTTCGGCAAGGGCTCTATTATGAAACTCGGCGATGAGCACATCGAGAATATCGAGGTGATTCCTACGGGCAGTATCGCTCTCGACAATGCATTGGGCGTAGGCGGTTATCCTAGGGGACGTATCATCGAGATCTATGGTCCTGAATCTTCTGGTAAGACTACATTGGCCATCCATGCCATCGCAGAGGCTCAGAAGGCTGGTGGTATTGCTGCCTTTATCGATGCCGAGCATGCTTTCGACCGCTTCTATGCTGCCAAGTTGGGCGTGGATGTGGATAACCTGTGGATTTCACAGCCAGACAATGGTGAGCAGGCATTGCAGATTGCCGATCAGCTGATCAGCTCAGCTGCCGTAGATATCGTGGTAGTTGACTCTGTAGCTGCCCTGACACCTAAGAAGGAAATCGAGGGCGACATGGGCGATAACGTGGTAGGTCTTCAGGCACGATTGATGAGCCAGGCACTCCGCAAGCTCACTTCTACCATCAGCAAGACCAATACTACCTGCATCTTCATCAACCAGTTGCGCGAGAAGATCGGTGTGATGTTCGGCAACCCTGAGACAACTACCGGTGGTAACGCCTTGAAGTTCTATGCATCAGTGCGTCTGGACATCCGCAAGGCAACAGCCATCAAGGACGGCGAGGATGTGGTAGGTAATCTGGTTCGCGTGAAGGTAGTGAAGAACAAGGTGGCTCCTCCTTTCCGCAAGGCGGAGTTCGACATCATGTTCGGCGAAGGTATCAGCCGTGCCGGCGAGGTATTCGGTTTGGCAGTAGCCAACGGCATCATCGACAAGAGCGGCAGCTGGTACAGCTACGGCGGTTCAAAGCTCGGACAGGGTGCAGATGCCTGCAAGGCATTGCTCAAGGATAATCCTGAGCTTCTCGACGAGCTGGAGGCAAAGGTTCGTGAAGCACTCGCTGCCAAGGATCAGAAATAAAACTCAGATGAAATAAAACTCAGATAAGGTAGATTACACCTTATTATATATAGGGACATTATCTGGAAGAAAGAGTTCTCTATAAACGAAATAGGAATCAAGATATGAGGAATGCGACATTTTATCGCTTCTTTTATCTTGATTCCTTTTATTTTGTCAGTACCTGGCTGACAGCTTGTCAGCCATAATCAGCAAAACACAGAAAAAAACAGAAAAAAACAGCCAAATCCTGCAAAAAATTCCCTTGGCACGCGCTTTGTTTGTTAGGAAGCGTGAACGCTAAGTTCAGGAGGTTCCCGACAGATGCATATCTTCGGCAGACTTCCCCGAAGGCGGCGATTCATGAGATAAATAACATATTAATAACGAAAAAATAAAAAAAAGATATAATCATGGGAAAAGTAATTGGAATTGACTTGGGTACCACAAACAGTTGTGTTGCCGTTTTCGAAGGTAGCGAACCAGTTGTAATCGCTAACAGTGAAGGTAAGCGTACTACTCCATCAGTAGTAGGTTTCGTTAAGGATGGTGACCGCAAGGTGGGTGATCCTGCTAAGCGTCAGGCCATCACAAACCCTAAGAACACTGTATATTCTATCAAGCGTTTCATGGGTGAGACATACGCTCAGAGCCAGAAAGAGGCTGAGGCAATGCCTTACACAGTGGTAAACGAGGGTGGTTATCCACGTGTTGAAATCGAGGGTCGCAAATATACTCCACAGGAGATTTCTGCAATGGTTCTCCAGAAGATGAAGAAGACAGCAGAGGATTATCTCGGACAGGAGGTTACAGATGCAGTTATCACAGTTCCTGCTTACTTCTCTGACTCTCAGCGTCAGGCAACTAAGGAGGCTGGTCAGATTGCAGGTTTGAACGTTCAGCGTATCGTAAATGAGCCTACTGCCGCAGCTTTGGCTTACGGTGTTGACAAGGCTAACAAGGATATGAAGATTGCCGTATTCGACCTGGGTGGTGGTACATTCGATATCTCTATCCTGGAGTTCGGTGGCGGCGTATTCGAGGTACTTTCTACCAATGGTGATACTCACCTGGGTGGTGATGACTTCGACCAGGTAATCATCAACTGGTTGGCTGATGGCTTCAAGGCTGAGGAAGGCGTAGATCTCCGCAAGGATCCTATGGCTATGCAGCGCTTGAAAGAGGCAGCTGAGAAGGCTAAGATTGAGTTGTCTAGCTCTACAGCTACAGAAATCAACTTGCCATACATCACAGCCGTTGACGGTATGCCAAAGCACTTGGTTAAGAATTTGACTCGTGCACAGTTCGAGCAGTTGGCTCACAACCTGATTCAGGCTTGTCTTGTACCTTGCCAGAATGCCGTTCGTGATGCTAAGCTCTCTACATCAGATATCGACGAGGTTATCCTGGTTGGTGGTTCAAGCCGTATCCCAGCCGTTCAGACACTCGTTAAGAACTACTTCGGCAAGGAGCCTTCTAAGGGTGTTAACCCTGATGAGGTAGTAGCAGTAGGTGCAGCTATCCAGGGTGCCATCCTGAACAAGGAAGAGGGTGTTGGCGACATCGTATTGCTCGACGTTACTCCATTGACTCTCGGTATCGAGACCATGGGTGGTGTAATGACCAAGCTCATCGATGCTAACTCTACCATCCCTTGCAAGAAGAGCGAGGTATTCTCTACAGCAGCAGATAACCAGACAGAGGTTACCATCCACGTATTGCAGGGTGAGCGCCCAATGGCAGCTCAGAACAAGAGCATCGGCCAGTTCAACCTGACAGGTATCGCTCCAGCTCGTCGTGGTGTTCCTCAGATTGAGGTTACCTTCGATATCGATGCCAACGGTATCTTGAACGTATCAGCTAAGGATAAGGCTACAGGTAAGGAGCAGAGCATCCGCATCGAGGCTTCATCTGGCTTGAGCGAGGACGAAATCAACCGCATGAAGGCTGAGGCAGAGCAGAACGCTGCTGCTGATAAGGCTGAGCGCGAGAAGATTGACAAGATGAACCAGGCAGACAGCATGATCTTCACCACCGAGAACTTCCTGAAGGATAACGGTGATAAGATTCCTGCAGACAAGAAGCCAGGCATCGAGCAGGCATTGCAGCAGTTGAAGGATGCTCATAAGGCAGGTGATGTTGCAGCCATCGATTCAGCTATCAACAACTTGAACACCGTAATGCAGGCAGCTTCTCAGCAGATGTACCAGGGCGGTCAGCAGGCAGGTCCTCAGGGTGCCCAGGGCGGCCAGGGCGGCCAGCAGGCACAGGGTGCTAACGATGGCGCTCAGGATGTTCAGGACGCAGACTTCGAGGAAGTTAAGTAATATAACACACTCGTAACTTAATAGGAATAAGGCGTGCAAAGCTCAGAAATGAGTTTTGCACGCTTTTTTTTGTGTCCTACAGAAAGAGAGTGGAAGTTTTTTGGCGGCTTTATGATTTTTTATAGATTCATTTGTCGCTAATTCGCTGGAAATATGTATATTTGCAAGTTATGAAAGCTAGAAGCTGTATTAAGAAAGGGTAAAATAATAAAAGAAGGAAAGGAAACAGGATATGGCAAAGAAAAGACCGCAGGTAGCTCTGGTTTATGATTTTGACGGGACATTATCGCCCGGCAACATGCAGGAGTTCGGATTCATCCAGGCAACCGGAAAGACGAAGGAGGAATTCTGGGATAAAAACCGGAAGCTTGCCGTGGGCAAGGATGCCAACGGTATCCTCACCTATATGTACATGATGCTGGATGAAGCAAAGAAGAACCATATCTCACTCACCCGCGAATCCTTCCAGAGCTTCGGCAGGAATGTGGAACTCTTCCGTGGCGTGAAGCAATGGTTCTCGTTCATCAACGAATACGGTGCAAGCATCGGATTGGAGATCAAGCACTACATCAACTCCTCGGGATTGAAGGAGATGATAGAGGGCACACCCATCGCCCACGAATTCGAGAACATCTATGCCTGCTCGTTTCTCTATAATGAGGATGGCATCGCCTACTGGCCAGCCGTAGCCGTGGATTATACCACGAAGACGCAGTTTCTCTTCAAGATCAACAAGGGCATCCGTCAGGTGAGCGACAACAGCAGGGTAAACCAGTATATTCCCGATAGCAAGCGCCCCATCCCTTTCGCGCGAATGATCTATTTCGGGGATGGAGAAACCGATGTGCCCTGCATGAAGATGGTGAAGGAGCACGGCGGCCATTCCATTGCCGTATATGATACGCCCCAGAAGGAGGCAATGGCTTGCCAGCTGGTGAAGGAGGGACGAGTGAACTTCATGTGCACGGCAAACTACAGCAAGGGAAGCGTGATGAACATCATCGTGAAGCGAATTCTGGATAAGATCAAGGCGGATTTCGAATTCGACAGATTGATAGAGGTGAACCAGAAGAAGGCGTGGAAGTGATGAGGGATGGCGGCTTGACTAGAGGAAGGAGGACAGGCAATGGATTTTGCTGAAACGCTGAAAGAAGAAAAAGAAGAAAGAAATATAAAATACATCAATAAATAATTAATGGGAAGAAACAAATACTCAGCAGGAGAAATCAAGGAAATAGGAAAGTTGCTGCGCCTGAAGAATGCCGGCAACCGTTTGCAACAGAAATTGATACGCCACGACCTTCGCGTGGACTATGAATTCAACATCTCTGACTTCAATGAGCCGGGCAAGGCTTTCGGCGAGGAGGAACTGCAGGATGCCATCAAGCGTGGTGCTATCCAGATTCTCGACGATGCCACCATCGAAGCCATGAAGGCGAAACGTGCAAGAGACAAGGCACGTGATGAGGCAGAGAAGCAGAAGGATGCCATCGCCAGCGGTGAGCAAACCGACTGGCAGGAGGCAATGAAGCAGTGGAACGAATGGGAAAGTTCTAAAGAAAAATAAATGTTAGAATCGAATTCCGAAGGAGATTCCGAGATAATGAATTCCGAAGGAGATTCCGAGGATTTATTGAATTATAAATAAGATAGAAACAAAAAAAATATGGCTAAAGTATTGATTAAGACTTCAGAGGGCGACATCAAGGTGCGCCTCTACGACGAGACTCCTCAGCATCGTAACAACTTCATCAAGTTGGCAAAGGAGGGATATTTCGATGGCACACTCTTCCACCGTGTCATCAAGGATTTCATGATCCAGGGCGGCGACCCTGACAGCAAGGGCGCTCCAAAGGGCAAGATGCTGGGCACGGGCGGACCTGATTACACCATCCCAGCCGAGTTTGTTTATCCACAGCTTTTCCACAAGCGCGGTGCCTTGAGCGCTGCCCGTTTGGGCGATGAGGTGAACCCTGAGCGTGAGAGCAGCGGAAGCCAGTTTTATATCGTTTGGGGTAAGACCTACAAGCAGAACGAGCTGAAGCAGATGGAGAAGCAGATGGGCATGCAGATGGAGCAGAACATCTTCAACCAGCTTGCCAAGGAGCACCATGATGAGATTATGAACTTCCGCCGCAGCCGCGACCGAGAGGGCTTGATGAAGCTTCAGGATGAGCTGGTGGATGAAACCAAGAAGCGCTGCAAGGAGCAGGGTTACCCTAAGTTTACCGAGGAGCAGCAGAAGGCTTACACCGAGGTGGGCGGCACCCCATTCCTCGACAACCAGTACACCGTTTTCGGCGAGGTAGAGGAAGGCCTTGACGTAGTAGAGAAGATTCAGAACTGCGAAACCATGCGCGGAGATAGACCTAAGGAGGATATCAGCATGGAGATTTCCATTATAGAGGAGTAAAGGCTTTAAGTAGCTTCAACAAGATGACCGTATGGTATGACGGTTTGACCACTCCTACCGATTTCGCCACTGGTTTCCCAATCCACGAGGAGGATACGGAGATGAAGACCTTCGCCAAGGATTACGTAAGCTATGCCGAATGGCAGATTCGCATCAAGGATTACTTGGATGCCCGAAAGATGCCACTAAAAATTGAGATTAGATAGAAAATCTATAAGTGAAACTCCGAAACTCTTACGCTGAAGGTGTTTCGACAAAAGTATAAAATAAAGGAGTGAGCCTTCATCCCAGAGAGCTCACTCCTTTTTAAGTATTAACCAAAAACTAACCTATATTAAACCTAATACTAAATAAACCTAAAAACCAAAAAACTTAAATCTGCTGCAAAATTACGCATATTTCCTTTATGATACAAGTCTATGGGGGCAAAAGGTGGATTTTCTGCCAAGCAGAAAGCAGCATATTCACTGACTATCAATACATTTAGCATTACCATTCAAATACAGAAAGTGGAACAAGATGAAGAGAGACAAAGAGAGAATTACCAAATAAAGTGAGAACACAGAGCGATAATTAGCACTCCAAGGCTTCCACTTTTTACAGCACACTATTTATAGATAGTTGCCTCATATTCAACCAATTAGAAACAACTTAAAGCAACACAATCCACCATTCCATCACATAGGCTATGAGAAACGAAAAACAATCTATACCTTTGTGACAAGAAATCAAAACAATAGCATTATCAACTTCTAAACGAATAACAACAACATGAAAAGAAGAAACTATCTCATGGCACTATTTATGCTGACTATCGGGACGGCAAATGCCAGCAACTTTGTAACCATCAAGGGCGAGAACCTGATGGATGCCAACGGCAAGAAGCTATACATCGTGGGCACCAATCTGGGCAACTGGCTTAACCCCGAGGGCTACATGTTTGACTTCAAGAAGACCAACTGCGAGTGGATGATCAACGACATGGTCTGCGAGTTGGCAGGTCCCGACTTTGCCCGTGAGTTTTGGCAGGCATTCAAGGACAATTACATCACCGAAGCCGACATCGCTTACATCAAGCAGACGGGAGCCAACACCATCCGATTGCCTTTCAATTACAAACTCTTCACCCGTGAGGATTACATGGGAAAAAATGATGAGACTGAAGGATTCAAGCAGATGGACAAGGTGATAGATTGGTGCCGCAAATACGACCTACACCTCATTCTGGATATGCACGATTGCCCTGGCGGTCAAACAGGCGACAACATCGACAATGGTCATGGATACCCATGGCTCTTCGAGAGCGAGTCTAGTCAGCAGCTATTCTGCCAGATATGGCAAAAGATAGCCAGCCGCTACAAGGACGAGCCCGTTATCTTGGGCTATGAACTGATGAACGAGCCTATCGCCACCATGTTTAGCGACTCCTTGCGAGCAGCCCTCAATGCCAAGTTGGAGCCCCTCTATAAGCGAGCTACCAAGGCTATCAGAGAGGTAGACCAGAACCACATCATCCTGCTGGGCGGTGCACAATGGAACGGCAACTTCGAGCCTTTCAGCGACTGGAAGTTTGACAATAAGATTATGTACACCTGCCATCGTTATGGAGGAGAGCCTACCAAGGCAGCCATACAGAGCATCATCGACTTCCGCGACAAGATCAAATTGCCAATGTACATGGGCGAGATAGGTCACAATACCGACCAGTGGCAAGCCGACTTCTGTGCCACCATGAAGAAAGCCAACATCGGCTACACCTTCTGGCCTTACAAGAAGATAGATGGCAGTTGCATGATGGGCATCAAGAAACCAGCCGACTGGGATAGCACCATCGTGAAGTTTGCCGAGGCAGACCGCAGCAGCTTTGATGCCATCCGCAAGGCTCGCCCAGACCAAGAAAAGGGCAAGAAACTCCTGATGCAGTTCGTGGAGAATGCCAAGAAAGAGAATTGTATCCCACAGAAAGGCTATACCAAGTCAATGGGACTAAAGGCTGAATAAGCAGATTTCTAGAAAGACAAAGGCTGAATAAGCCCATATATATTTCTAACTAACTTTTCATCAACTACAAAATCCCCGAAGCTCTTGTGAAAGAACTCCGGGGATTATTATTGTTTCTCCTAGGGAGATTGTTGCTTCTCCCAAAAATCATGATTATTTCTTCTGGAATACTCTGACGTAATCCACTTCCATTGTAGCAGGGAGAGCAGTCTCATCCACTCCATTCATGCCGCCCCAACTGCCGCCCCAGGCAAGATTGAGAATCACATAGAATGGCTTGTTGAATGGCCATGTAGCTACATTGCCCTTGCCATCATTATCGAATGAGAGCAACTTCACGCCATCCACGTATGTGGTGATATGATCCTCCGCCCACTCCAGGCGATAGACATGGAATCCATCCTCCGCGCCCTCGGTTAGACGCTCAGCTGTCTTCTGGGTATTCATCACATGATTATACGATTCAGTGTGGAGCGAAGAAGAAGTGCGATTAGGGTTCACACCCACCTCTTCCATGATGTCTATCTCACCACACTTAGGCCATGGATTGGCACCGAAGTCATTATTGCAAGGCATCATCCAGAAGGCAGGCCATGTGCCTTTACCTTTAGGCAATTTGATGCGAGCTTCGAAGATACCGTAAAGCCAGCCCTGGGTTTCGTGAGCATATACGCGCCCCGAATAAATCTTGCCGTCGCTGCCCTTGAAACAGTTGATGTAAAGCCGGTTATCAGCAATTTCTGTTACGCGTTTGCCATCAGCAGAGCCATTCACATAGTTCTGAAGTTCATTGTTCACCCAGCCCGACTTCTGCACCTCATGACGCCAGTCGGTACTATTCAACTCTGAGCCTTCATTAAACTCATCATTCCAGACCAGTCTGTAACCTTCCGGAATCACCATTTCGCCCCCTTCAATAGGAGTAACCTGTTTTCCAGCCTGATGCACTGGCACCGATACCTTCTTATTCTCTAATGAAATCTCGACACTTCCGTCAAGAGCTACAGACGATTTATTCTCTTCCACATCTACAGTTACCATACCCATAGCTTTGTTATTACCACTGGCACTCACTTTAAACCAAGGGTATACATTTGTCGTAGGACCTTCTCCAGGGAAGGATGCTCTCGCCTCCCAACCTCCTTCAGAAGCCACTACCATGATTTTATAAGTACCGCCTTTGGCAGGAACATCGATGCTCGTAGGAGAGCAGGCTATCGTTATCTCTCCATTGACATCAGACGAACTACTGCTGCAAGAAAGCAGCATGAACGAAAGGAGGAAGGAAAATATTTTCAAGAATTTCATGTCATTTAAAATTTAGAAAGGGGGCCACTCCTACTTATTCATAGGAGCAGTCCCTGTATAATTCTATATAAACCTATAAAACCTAAAGCCTATTTCACAATCAAAACGATATCACTAATGGTAATCTCTGTATCAACAGGCGCGCCAGCGAAGTCCATAACAAGCTTCACTTTCTCCATATCACCTGCCTTACTACCTTGGATAGTCGCATTGTCATAACGAACCACATATTCACCATTAACGTTCTGATACATATCAGCAAACAAATAGCTGTCATCATTACCTGTGTCACACAACTTAAATGTTGCTAAAGGCAACTTAGCTGTAGTAGTAACCTTGCAAGAGAAATCCACCTTCTGGCCCATCTTAATAGATATAGGAGCCTCTGTTAATGCCCACTGTGCATGCCATTGTTCAGCTGGAGTTTCAACTGGGATAACAATTGTATGCTTACTGCCCTTATGGGTGATAACCGGAGAACAATCTATAGCTCCCCAACCTGCATCGCCAAACCAATTGGTATTTACAAACGATTGAGCCTCATCCACAGCCTTCCAAAGGTTGCCCGCTGTATTGTAGTCGAATGGCACCTTCAATTCTACAGGAACCACAGTACCATCATCGTTGGCATGATCTTTCAATACCAGGCTCTCTATCATGATTTCATCGCCAGCTTTGTTGCCACCAAAATCGAAGACAATCTTCAAGTTTGAGATGTCCACACCGTCGAGGTCAGAGCCGAAGAGACATTTTGGTTCACCTGCTTCCAACTTTATGTCTTTATCCATCAAGATAGCATCATCATCGTCTGTTTGGCAGAGCTTAACCTTCACACCACCATGACCCAAGTTTGATGTCAAGATGACAGAGAAATCGTAGTGCTTGTCGGCAGAAGTAGAGATACCTAAGTTGGTGAAAGGAACCTGAGCTTGCCAACGATCGGTAGTTGCCTCAGGGAGCTTCAATGTATAGCATCCCTTGCTGTAGCTACAAACCGGGTCAGCAATTTGGCTCCATCCTGGAGCATAATAGCCAGCAGAAGGTTTTTCAGGGAAGGTAATTTTCTTGAAGAGATTAAACTCACTATCCTCTACGAAACCTGCGAAGCCATTCATCTTGGTTTTCTCCACCGTGAATTGCTTCTTGACGCTCTCCTTGCTAATACCATTGCGATTCTTCACAAAGCACTCCACATCGTAAGTACCCTTCTTGCGATAATACTTGCTCAATGTATAGTCTGAAGAATAAGCACCATCAATTACCCAAACTGGGGTGATGCCCTCTGTTGAGTTAAAACTGAAATTAGCTGTATTGATGTCTTGATCAACACTGATATTGAAGTTGTCAGCATAATCAGCAATGTTAGGCAATTCGCCATTGGCACCGCTAAAATCTTCTGGGGAGCATGCTCCTAGCAGAAAGGCTGCTAGGAATGCAAATGCTGAATGATATAATATCTTTTTCATAATCGTTACCATTTTAATGTATTAGTAATTGTTTTGTACCAATGCTGGGTCTGAGTCAAGCTCTGCCTGAGCAATTGGGATATACTTCTTAGATTCTGTCCAAGAATTGGTACGATAGCCATACTCATCTGGTACCAATACGCTGGCAGCCTTGCCTGTACGAACCAAGTCGAAGTAACGCTTGCCCTCGCCTACAAACTCCAAGCGGCGCTCATTGATAACATCATCCAGAGTTACGGCTCCAAGCTCTGCGATTCCTGCACGACGACGGATTTTATTCACATAATCCTTTGCCAAGCCAGCATCACCACCAGTCTCAAGCAACAGTTCTGCAGCATTGAGATAAGCTTCTGCTATGCGATAAACACGGAGGTTATTGTTATAATTCAGGTTGTTATCGAAGCCTGCATCGGCGTTATTTTCTGTGAATGGGCGATATTTAGCCAACCAGAGATGAGTATCCTGATAGCGCTCTTTATACTCTGTACCACGAACATCCCAGATGGTAGCATCACGGCGCTTATCGCCAGTACCATACATATCGTAGGTTTCCTGTCTTACCGGCAAGAAGCCCCAACCGTCACCGCCTTGGTTCCAACCATCACCACCAGGCCAAGAGTTTGGAGAAATCAAGGTTGGCAATACGGTACCACCAATAGCCAATGGTGAACCCCAACCACGCTCGTTGTTACCATCCTCATAGTTTACTTCCCAGATGCTCTCCTTGCACCATTCGCCGCTCTCTTTCCAAATAGAGGCGTAATCGTCTACTATATCATAGTCACTCTTGTCGGCGATGAGCTCCTGCATATACTGGAGAGCCTTAGGATAGCGAGTCTTGTCATTCTGATACATCACCATCTCGGCATACATCATATAGCACATGGCCTGCGACATTCTTCCACAGTTGGCATCGTCCCAACGCATTGGCAGGACCTTGGAGTCAATTACAGACTCAAGCTCTACTATCAATTTGTCATATACTTCATCAGCCTTGAGCTGTGGGGCTGTGTAAGGAGCAGACAAGTTCTCCAGATAGAAAGGAATATTGCCGAAGTAGTGCCACAAGTTATTGTAGAAATATACACGGAGGGCTCTACCCTGCATTTCGTAAGATGCCTTGTTAGCAGCAGTGAGATTAGCCTCTGCCCAGCCCAAATACTTCAAGAGGTCATTACAACGCTTGATGCCTGAGTAGTCCACTGTCCAAAGTGAGCTAAGGGTATTGCTGGCATTTGCCTCATAGTTGGCAAGCATGTGCCAGTTCTGCATATCGGTTTTGTTAGAACCGCCTACCCAGAAGTTATCGCCCATTATCTCGGCATCGATATTGAGGGCATTATACTGTCCCAATCCCCAGTCTGGCCAGTGGATAGGATCATAAGCCGCATTTAGAGCCTCATTGATGTGGGCATCTGTGGTGTAATATTCTTCGAGGTTTTCACCTGATGGGTTCTCCACCTCTAGGAAGCTATCGCTGCAGGATGTGGTTGCCAATGTGATGCTGGCTGCCAACATACCAAAAGCTATATATCTCTTTGTTTTCATAATTGTCAATGTTTTAAGAGGTTATTGATGTTAGAATGAAAGATTGAAACCGATGGTATAGGTGCGAGCCTGTGGATATACACCATAGTCTACACCGAGAGATGTACCACCTGATGAAATCTCTGGGTCGAAGCCCCAGTACTTGGTCCATGTGATGAGGTTTTCTGCCATCACGTAGAAGCGCAAGCGGCTGATAGAGAGCTTCTGGGTCAACTGCTTTGGCAAGGTGTAACCCAAAGAGATGTTCTTCAATCTCAAGTAAGAGCCATCACAAAGATAGAGGTCAGAAACCTGCCAGTTGGTAGCATCGCCATTCTTCAGGATAGGATACTTATTGGAGGTACCCTCACCAGTCCATCTGCCGAGCATCCAAGTAGGGAAGTTGCCAGAGAACACATCTGTACGATAGGTAGCATCAAATACCTTATTACCTGTTACACCCTGCAAGAAGAGGTTGAGGTCGAAGCCCTTCCACTCTGCATTGAAGTTGAAACCGAAGGTCCATGAAGGTGTACCATTACCAATGTTGGTGCGGTCGTCTGGATCGATTTTACCATCACCATTGACATCAACAAAGCGTACATCACCAGGTTTGGCATCAGGCATGATCAAATTTCCATCTGCATTGGTATAAGCATGAACCTCTGACATATTCTGGAACACACCGGCTGTCTTATAACCATAGAAGTATGGGAAAGGCTGACCGTTAGACCCACGAGTGCCACCACCAGAGATACCCTGGAAGCTATCGAGGTCGATGTAACCTGTATCATTACCGAGGTTGGTCAACTCATTGTGCAGATAGGTAACATTAGCCTTGGCATTGAAGCGAGCATCAGAGACATGCCACTTATAGCCGAGTTCAAACTCAAGACCAGAGTTCTTCATGTCACCCACGTTACCGATTGGCTTGGTCTCACCTACGTAGCTTGGGATAGGCATGGTGATCAACATACCGTTGGTCTTCTTTACATAGTAGTCAGCAGAGAAGGTCAACGCACTGCCGAAGAAACCGAAGTCGAGACCGATATCAGTCTGCTCACTCTCCTCCCACTTCAAGTCTTCATTGGCTGTGGCATTCGCCTTAGAACCATTAAACTTGATGGCATCCTTACCAAAGAGCACGTTGTTGCCCATGGCTGTCAATACGGTATAGCGGAAGTCTCCGATATTATCATTACCATTCTTACCCCAGCTGGCACGGAACTTGAGGTTACTCAACCAGTCGCGGGTGCCCTCCATAAACTTCTCGTTCATAATGTTCCAACCAACAGAAGCTGATGGGAAGGTACCATATTTATGAGATGGTCCGAAACGGCTTGAGCCATCTCGGCGGATTGTAGCCTGGAGCATATATTTCTCATCGTAATTGTAGCTCAAACGGCCGAAGAGAGAAGAAATGGCATGAACCACATTATTACCACCCGACACACTATGCTGAATCTGAGGCGAACCTACAGAGATTATCTTTCCATCGGCATCCTTCACGATGGTCTGCTCATAGTTGCCAGTTGCATAGTCGATAGAAGGCTTGTTCACATTTACAAGATTCCAACGGCTACCATTCAGATAGTCGCTCTTGTTCTTCATCGCACTCTGACCCAACACCACAGCAAAACTATGCTTGCCGATGGTTTTGTCGTAAGTAAGGGTATTTTCTACCTGCCAGTTGATGCCCTTTTCAGAACTCTTATAAGCCTCAGTATGCTCTCGCTTGTTGTTGCCAGAAAGATAGTATTTAGAAGCTACATAGCTATCTGTTCCCCAGAAACTGAGGTCGGCACTATATGTGAAGTGATACTTCAGATTGTCCCATAACTGTAAGTCGATTGAGAATTTAGGCACAAACTTGTGCGACCAGTTCTTGGCAGCAGGAATGCTCAACATGGCCAATGGGTTATTCATCTCCTGATAGGTTCCGCCCATACCAGGAATTGTATAATAATTGCCGTTAGCATCACGCAGCAATTCATATACATTTCGCTTGCCTGTAATATTGCCATTCTCATCGTATGTGTTAGGATCCTCGTAGGCATCATAATACTTCTTCGCCACATTGCTATTGGTTACCGTAGGAGCTAATGTTGGAGCAAGATAGAGGGCACTACCCAATACTGAGCCATAGATACTATTAGCATCGATACCAGTGCTCTTTACTCGGGTGTAAGCCATGTTGACAGTAACATCCAACTTGTTGAGGAAGTTGCGATCCTTGCTGGCATCCAATACATTATAAATGTTGTTGCTACGCATAGAGAGACGCTCATAGTTGCTCTGTCCGTAGTTACCACCTACGATACCTTCCTGCTTGTAGTAACCAAGAGAGAGGTAGTAGTTGATCTTGTCAGAAGCACCACTGATGCTCACCTCATGATTCTGCACAGGCGCATTGTCGTTGAATACCAAGTCCTGCCAATCAGTACCAAATCCATTGATAGGATTGCCATTAGAGTCAGTCAGTTTGTATGGATCAGCATAGATAGGAGCCTGACCACCATTCACTGCACGCTCGTTCTGAAGGATGGCGTAGTCAGTAGCGCTGGTTACATCACGCTTCTTCCATGCGCTCTGCCAACCGTATGAGAAGTTATAGTTAATCTGTGCCTTTCCTATCTTACCCTTCTTGGTGGTTACGAGAATTACACCGTTGGCAGCACGGGCGCCATAGATGGCACCAGAAGCAGCATCCTTCAACACCTCGATGCTCTCGATATCGCTTGGATTCAAATAGTCCAAACCACCCTCAATAGGCATACCATCCACGATGTAGAGAGGGTCGCTATTATTGATGGTACCAGTACCACGGATGCGCACCTTAGGTGATGCACCTGGCTGACCAGATGATGAGGTAACATTGACACCGGCTGCCAAACCCTTCAGGGCGTTGTCTACACGCACAGGGCTCTTGCCTGCCAAATCCTCAGAGCCAACCTTGGCGATGGCTGCTGTTACGACGCTCTTCAA
>ERZ791709.122-NODE-122-length-41388-cov-56.557_pt1 | contig 41388 bp, 29 predicted proteins | sample MGYA00509955_ERZ791709 | MGnify/ENA primary metagenome ERZ791709 (study PRJEB30046, sample SAMN00715153) | human gut metagenome | study: EMG produced TPA metagenomics assembly of the A metagenome-wide association study of gut microbiota in type 2... | reverse complement strand
TTTTGTCGCTTTGCAAGCAAAATCCCACTAAACCCTATAGGTTGCGGATTTGAGGGTTAATTAAATATAAACGCCCGCAATTTTGCTTTGCGGGCGTTTGTATAGGGTTAGTCTTGTGTAGGATAAATCAAATTCTCTTTGGTGATGCAGTTGAGCACCTCTTCCAAATATTTTTTCGATTCATACTTTGCCATAGGCAGGTCGTGGAGCAGATAGTTACCGCAATCCTTGGCTGCCTGTCCAGGAATTTCTCCTTCGAAGTCGGCTACAAACTGGAAGGTGCGCTTCATCAGTTCTACGATGTCCTTGCTCTCCAGGTCGCCCTTGATGAGGAGGTAGTTGCCGGTGAGGCATCCCATTGGCCCCCAGTAGATGATGCGGTCTTTCCATTCCTCATCGTTGCGCAGGTAGGTGGCTGCCAGATGTTCGATGGTATGGATGGCACCGTTGTGGAGGCAAGGCTCCTGGTTAGGCACCTTCATGCGGATATCGAAGGTTGTGACGACTTCTCCGCCTACTTCGTCCTTGCGGCTTACGTAGATGCCGCGGAGTAACTTGTTATGATTGATGGTAAAACTTGGAATCTTATTCATTTTACTTTGAACTTTGAATATTGAACTTTTTACTTTGAATGTTACAGACTTTCGAGGAAAGCCTTGGTGACATTGAATGATCCTTCTGCCATTTTAGCCCAGAAGTCGAAGTACTGCTGTGCCTTGGTATCCTTCAGAGGCACATCGCTGATGATGCGGAAGGAGATGAAAGGAGTCTTGTAGATGTGGCAGGTCTGTGCGATGGAGCAGCTTTCCATATCCACAGCCATGGCATGAGGGAAGTGCTCCAGGATAGAGCGCATCTTCTCCTTGCTATCTACGAACCATTCTCCGCTTACAATCTGTCCGGCATGAATCTTTGGATGCTGGTTGTCTGGCAGTTCATTGATGGCAAGTGCCTTCTCAACATACTCCTTTGGGGTGTTGAAGGTGGCTGGCATGCCGAGGATCTGACCGTACTCGCACTCGTCGCCGCAGTAAGCATCGTGATATACACAGTCGGTAGCTACCACCACTTCGGTAACATTGAGGTTGATATCGGCGCCTCCAGCCACACCCGAAGAGATGACGAGGTCTGGGTGGTAATTGTCAATCATTTCCACAGCTCCGATGGCGCTGTTCACCTTTCCGATGCCGCACTGCTGCATCACTACTTCATTCTCGCCGATCTTTCCGATGACGAAGTCCTTATGATTCTTTCGCTCAGTCTGCGATTCTGTCAATAATGTCTTGAGTTGCGTGAACTCCTTGTCCATCGCAACGATAATTCCTATTTTCATATTGATTTATTTCTATTTTGGGTGCAAAGTTACAAAATAAATCCCATAAAAAAACATTTCCCCACCTATATTTTATAATAGGCAGAGAAATGTTATCCAAGTTTCGCAAGTTCTGAATGTTACATTATTATATTGCAAACTACGAAAAATGTATGGTTCTATTAGAAGTTCACTCCGAAATTGAGCAAGAGAGCTCCATTATGCGATTTGTCAAAACTGTCGTGGCAGATGTTGGCAAGACCGATGTCGTAGCTGAGATCGGCATAGAACATATCGTAGCCGATGCCGCAACCGATGCGCAGACCACCATCCAGACGGCGGAAATTGTCGCTGCGGAAGGAACTCTGGGCCTCTCGCTCGGCAAAGTTCTTGATCTTGCCACCTACACCCACTGCGAAGTAACCGCCGAATTGTGGCTGGATGGAGAAGTGGTCATCTACATCATACTTGTATTTCAACACCGCAGGAATCTGCAGGTAGTTGAGGTCGTAGGTCATCTTTTTGCCGGAAACCAGATCTTTCTTGCCACCTTTTTCTATATAGGAGAGACCCGTCTCCAGATACAGAGGCGCAGTATCCGTGAGCGGAATGCCGGCAACTACGCCTACGTTGAGGCCCGTCTGCCAGTCGCCGCCATCCAGACGGGAATCATCCGAATTCACGTAGGTGAATGCCGGACCGATTCGGAAACCGAAGTATGGAGCACCATAACTGTGGTTGTATCTGTAGTCGAGATGTCCTGTCTTCTTGTTGTAATATCTACTATTCTTATAGTTCTGAGCCGTTGATGGAATCACTGCCAGGAGTATTGCCATCATGATAAATGCGATTCTTTTCATATTGATGTGATTTTAATTATTATCTGGTGCAAAGGTATGAATTTTCGGTCATCTTGCAGCGTGAGAATCCCTATAATGATGGGGGGAAAACCCTATTGCGTCTTTTCTTCGATAAAAAAAGTAAAAAGTTTCTTCTATTATTTTGTAGTGTCTTCATTTCTCATTATCTTTGCACCAAATTATAAACGTTTATAGAAAAAGATGAAATTATTCAAGAAGTATCTACTGGATATTCTGGTAGTGATTGTTTTTGCAGTGATCTCTTTCGTGTACTTCATGCCTGCCGACATGGACGGACGAATTCTGTTCCGACACGACTCGGCGGCGAGCAAGGGATTGGGACATGAGAAAGAGCTTTTCCAACAGCAGACTGGCGAGACAACCCGTTGGACCAACTCTGTGTTTGGTGGTATGCCAACCTATCAGATGTCGCCTTCGTACGGCAGTACCCAGGTGCTCAGCCAGGTAACGAAGGCTTATCATCTGTGGTTGCCTGATTATGTATGGTATGTGTTTGTCTATCTCCTGGGCTTTTATATCATGCTCCGTGCCTTCGATTTCCGACAATCGCTGGCGGCGCTGGGTTCCATCATCTGGGCATTCTCATCCTACTTCTTTATTATCATTGCAGCAGGTCATATCTGGAAGGTATGGGCTTTGGCCTATCTGCCTCCTATGATTGCAGGTGTGGTACTGGCTTATCGGGGTAAGTATCTGAAAGGTCTGCTCCTCACCGCCATCTTCTCGGCTTTCGAGGTGAATGCCAACCACGTGCAGATGACCTATTATTATCTCTTCATCATCCTCTTCATGGTGATTGCCTTCCTGGTAGATGCCATCAAGAAGGGTGAACTCGCCCGTTTTGGCAAGGCAACGGCGGTATGTGCCGTGGGTGCTCTCATCGGTATCTCGCTCAACCTCTCCAACCTGTATCATACCTGGCAGTATGGTCAGGAAACCATGCGTGGAAAGAGCGAACTGGTGAAGAAGAATGCTGCTAACCAGACCAGCAGTGGTTTGGATAGAGACTATATCACCCAGTGGAGCTATGGTATTGATGAAACCTGGACGCTCCTGATTCCTGATGCCAAGGGTGGTGCTTCCGTACCTCTCGCCCAGAATACGCAGGCGATGGAGAAGGCGGATCCTAACTTCGTGCAGATTTATCAGCAGCTCGGACAGTACTGGGGCAACCAGCCTGGTACGAGCGGTCCTGTATATGTAGGAGCATTCGTATGCATGCTCTTCGTTCTCGGCTTGTTTATTGTCAAGGGTCCGATGAAGTGGGCATTGCTGGCTGCCACCATCCTGAGCGTCCTGCTCTCCTGGGGTAGAAACTTCATGCCGTTCACCAATTTCTTCCTTGATTACATTCCGATGTATGCCAAGTTCCGAACGGTGGCTTCTATCCTCGTGATAGCCGAGTTCACCATTCCGTTGCTTGCCATGATGGCTTTGAAAAAAATCATCGATGAGCCGGAGATACTCACCAGTAAGATCAAACTGGTATATGCCAGCTTTGGTCTGACGGCAGGCTTCTGTCTGCTCTTTGCCCTGATGCCGGGTGTTTTCTTCCCTGATTTCATTTCCGTTCAGGAAACTCAGGCGTTGCAGCAGTTGCCGGCAGAATACCAGGGACCGATCATGAGCAATCTCATCGAGATTCGCAAGAGTATCTTTACTTCCGATTGCTGGCGCTCGTTCTGGGTCATCGTCATCGGCTCAGCCTTTCTGCTGCTTTACAAGATGAAGAAGTTGGGTGCTGAGTATATGATTGCCGGCATCGCCGTGCTCTGTCTGGTTGATATGTGGATGGTGAACAAGCGTTATCTCTACGATGATATGTTCGTAGATAAGAACGTGCGCGATACTCCTCAGCAGATGACGGAGACCGATAAGATTATCTGCCGCGACAAGGCGCTCGATTACCGTGTGCTCAATCTTGCTTCCAATACCTTCAATGAGAATGAGACCTCTTATTACCACAAGAGCATCGGCGGTTATCATCCAGCTAAGCTCCGTCGCTATCAGGAGATGATCGATGCACATATTGCTCCTGAGATGCAGAAGACGATGAAGGCAGTGGCTGAGGCTGGTGGTGATATGACTAAGGTGAATGGAGACAGCATCTTCCCGGTTTTGAACATGCTCAATACCAAATACTTCATCCTGCCTTTGCAGGGCGGTCAGACGGTTCCTGTACAGAACCCATATGCCTACGGCAATGCCTGGTTTGTGGATGAGGTGCAGTATGTCAACAATGCCAACGAGGAGATTGATGGTGTGGGAAAGGTCAACCTCCGTCATGTGGCGGTGGCTGATGCCAAGTTCAAGGAGCAGTTGGCTCAGAGCGTGAAGCAGGATGATACTTCGGTGGTGAAGATGATCCAGTATAAGCCAAACAACCTCACCTACGAGGTGAAGTCGAGCAAGGGCGGCGTCATCGTCTTCTCTGAGATTTACTATCCTGGATGGACTGCTACCGTAGATGGTCAGCCTGTAGAACTGGGACGTGTGGATTATATCCTCCGTGCCATCAACGTGAAACCGGGCAACCACAAGGTGGTACTCGACTTCCATCCTCAGTCGCTCAAGAATACAGAGATGGTAGCTTATATCGGCTATGGTGTTCTGGTACTCCTTATTATAATAGGTATAGGGGTGGAAATCAAAAAGCGCAAGAAGACAGATGATGTTTCGAACAGAAATTGATATTCCGAAGGCCGACTTCGAGATACAGCCGGCAGAGCAGATGCTCTTCGTGGGCAGTTGCTTTGCCGACAATCTGGGTCGCCGATTTGTGGAGAATCGCTTCCGTGCCACGGTGAATCCCTTCGGTGTGATGTATAATCCGGCAAGCATTCTCCATACGGTAGAGAAATGTACCGGGGTGCATCCTCGTGTGGCAGTCTTTACGCTAGGTACGAACCACGTGTATATTCTGAAGGAAACGGGCGAGATTGTGGATAACTGCCAGAAGCGACCCCAGCGCCTTTTCGAGGAAAAGGAACTGAGTGAAGAGGAATGTGCCGGGTATCTGCAAAAGGCGATTGATTTACTGAAAGCTGAAAAGGTAATCATCACCGTAAGCCCCATCCGTTATGCCAAATACGGCTATCATGGAAGTCAGCTTTCGAAAGCTACGCTTCTGTTGGCTGCAGACCGCTTGGTGAAGGCGAACCCTGGTGTGGTGAGCTATTTTCCTGCTTACGAAATCATGAACGATGAACTTCGTGATTACCGTTTCTACAAGGAAGATATGCTGCACCCGAGCAATCAGGCGGTAGAATATATCTGGGAGAAATTCCGGGAAACCTATTTCGGCAAGGCTGCCGAGCTGTTTCTGGAAGACTGGCGTCCCATCCGGGAAGCCCTCGGACACAAGCCCTTCAACCCCGATAGCGAGGAACATCAGAAGTTCATCGCCAAAACGGAAGAAAGGAAAAGATGGTTCGAGAAAAAATATGGGTTAGTGGCGGGCTGAAAGCCCAAAAGCATAATGTAGAACATTTAAAGTATTAAGACAATGACATATACTATTGAAAAGGTAACCACACTGATAGGTGCGCGTCGCTATGGAGACAATGATACCAACATCGGTTTTATCCTGACCGATAGTCGTTCACTTTGTTTCCCAGAGGAAACTCTGTTTTTTGCACTCAAGTCTGAGCGCAATGATGGTCATAACTACATCCCTGAACTGTATCGCAGAGGTGTGAAAAACTTTGTGGTAACTGATGTCCCTAAAGGCTATGCTTCTGATTATCCGGAGGCTAACTTCCTGAAGGTGGTCAATACGCTGGAGGCTCTTCAGCGTCTGGCTGAGCGCCATCGTGATGAATTCAATATCCCTATCGTGGGTATTACGGGTTCCAATGGCAAGACGATGGTCAAGGAGTGGCTCTATCAGCTGCTCTCGCCAAGCATGTTCGTTACCCGCAGCCCTCGCAGTTACAATTCTCAGATAGGTGTGCCATTGTCTGTCTGGCTGATGAACGAGCAGACCCAGGTAGGTGTCTTCGAGGCGGGTATCAGTCAGCCTGGCGAGATGCTTGCCCTTCGTGACATCATCCAGCCTGCCATCGCCGTTCTTACCAATGTGGGTTCTGCCCATCAGGAGAACTTCTCTTCCCTGGAGGAGAAGTGCCGTGAGAAGCTCATCCTCTTCCATGATGCTGAAACCGTGGTTTATGATGGCGATGATGAGGTGATTACCAAGGTGGTGGCTGAATATCCTGATTATAAAGGCGAGAAACTCTTCTGGTCGCTTAAGAACCCTGAGGCTCCTTTCTATGTCAAGAAGATAGAGAAGCAGCAGAGCGTGAGCGTCATCAACTATATATATAAAGGTGTAGAGGATAGCTTCTCCATTCCTTTCATCGATGATGCTTCCATCCAGAACTCCATCATCTGTGCTACTGTCGCTTCCAAGCTCGGACTCTCTGCCGAGGACATCGACAAGCGTATGGCACAGCTCGAACCGGTTGCGATGCGACTGGAGGTAAAGGTGGGTCAGCACGGCTGTACTCTCATCAACGACAGTTACAACAGCGATATCAACTCACTCGACATCGCTCTCGACTTCATGAATCGCCGTCCTGATCATCGTGGTCGTCGCCATACTTTGATCTTGAGCGATATCTATCAGAGTGGTCAGACTCCCGAGGCTCTATATAAAGAGGTGAGCGATCTCGCCCGCAAGCGTGGCGTAGTAAAGTTCATCGGTATTGGTCCGGAACTCTGCAAGCAGCATGATACGATTCAGATTTCAGAAAAGTTCTTCTTCCCGAATGTGGAGGAGTTTATCAATAGCGAGGTCTTTGCCTCCCTCCGCGATGAGGTTATCCTCCTGAAGGGTGCCCGCCAGTTTGGTTTCGATCAGCTTACCGAACTGCTGGTGCAGAAGGTGCATGAAACCACCCTAGAGGTCAACCTGAATGCGGTGGTTGCCAACCTCAACTACTACCGTGCCTTTATGAAACCGGAAACAAAACTGGTCTGCATGATCAAGGCGGATGGCTATGGTGCCGGAGCGGTAGAGATTGCCAAGACCCTGCAGGATCATCGTGTAGATTATCTGGCTGTAGCTGTAGCCGATGAGGGTGTCACCCTTCGCAAGAACGGTATCACCAGCAACATCATGATCATGAACCCGGAGATGACAGCCTTCAAGACCATGTTCGATTACGACCTGGAGCCTGAGGTGTATTCTTTCCGATTGCTCGATGCACTCATCAAGGCTGCCGAGAAGGAGGGTGTCACCGGATTCCCTGTTCACATCAAGCTCGATACCGGTATGCATCGCATGGGCTTCGATCCAGAAAACGATATGGAGGAGCTTATCGGTAAGCTGAAGCACCAGAATGCCATCATCCCTCGTTCCGTATTCTCTCACTTCGTGGGAAGCGATGACGATAGTTTCGATGATTTCTCAGCCCATCAGTTTGAACTCTTCGATAAGGGAAGCCGACAGTTGCAGGCTGCCTTCGACCATAAGATCCTGCGCCATATCTGCAATTCGGCAGGTATCGAGCACTTCCCGGAGCGCCAGTTGGATATGTGCCGCCTGGGTCTCGGACTCTATGGCATCAACTCCCGCAACAACAAGACCATCAACTGTGTGAGCACCCTGAAGACTACTATTCTCCAGATGCACAACGTGAAGGCGGGCGATAGTGTAGGCTATAGTCGCAAGACCATCCTCGATAAGGACAGCGTCATCGCTGCCATTCCTATCGGATATGCTGATGGCTTGAACCGCCGTCTCGGCAATCGCCATGCCTACTGTCTGGTCAACGGTCAGAAGGCAGATTATGTAGGCAATATCTGTATGGATGTGGCGATGATCGATGTCACCGGCATCAATTGCAAGGAAGGTGATAGCGTGGAAATCTTCGGAGAGCATCTTCCTGTTCAGGTGTTGAGTGATATTCTGGAGACAATTCCTTACGAAGTACTGACCACCATCAGCAACCGAGTGAAGAGGGTTTATTACCAGGATTAAGCGTGAAAAGAAGCGTTGCTGGCGACAATAAATCGTGCAAAAACGTATAAAAAACGATAAATCCCATCCGAAAAGCTCGGATGGGATTCTTTTTTGCGTAAATTTTTCCATTAAAACGTATTGAATATGAATAAAAAAGTGTATCTTTGCAAGCAACAAATCATCTAAAAACAAGCAAGGGTGCACTTGGTAATCCTGATTCCGGTTATTCTTGCCATCGCCGTCTTCCTGCCAGGCAACCAGTTCTTGCCATTGGCATCATTGGCAGGTATGTTCTACCTCTTCCCAATGATCTTGCCATTTACCAAGGGTAATGTGGTGAAGACACTGTTCATCGGTTGGGTAGCCCTGATTACGTTGGTATGGGTGTGCTCACCATTTTCACCATCGCCCTGCTGGTTCTCAACCGCCAGCGCATCGTGAAGGAAGAAAAGGCTGCAAAAAGGTAAAAATATAAAAACAAAATAGCAATGAAGAAATTAACGTTAATATTAGCAGCAATGGTATTAACAGCAAGTCAGGCTTTTGGCCAGTGTGGTAAGTGTGGATACGAGGTGAAGGCAGAAAATGCCTACACTAATTATAACGTTCGTTATGCGAGCAATCCGATGGATGCCAAGCATTATACAACAGACCGTCTTCGCAGCGAGTTCGCTATCGAGAAAGTGTTCGCTCCAGGTGAAGTAAACTGGACCTACACCATGTTCGACCGTTTCCTCATCGGTGGTGCTGAGCCAACAACTGCTCCTTTGAAGCTCACTTCTATCGCTCCGCTTTATACCGATAAGCCAAACGATCAGAAGAATCTGCTCGACAACCGTGAGTTGGGTATCATCAATATCGGTGGCGAGGGAACAGTTACCATAGATGGCAAGAAATATACTCTTGGTTTCCAGGAGGCTCTCTATGTAGGTCGTGGTGCCAAGAGCATCGAGGTAAGCAGCAAGGATGCTGCCAAGCCTGCTAAGTTCTATATGAACAGTGCCTGCGCTCATCAGACCTATCCTACCAAAACGCTTAAAAACTGAGACAAATGAGTCCTATTTCAACAAGTAAAATGTCCAACTTCCGTTGGGTAATCTGTGCGTTGCTTTTCATTGCCACCACAGTCAATTACATGGACCGCCAGGTTCTGTCATTAACATGGAAAGACTTCATCGCTCCAAAATTCCACTGGACTGATGACGACTACGGTACGATTACCGGTCTTTTCTCCATCTTCTATGCCATCGCCAACCTCTTTGCAGGTAAGTTCGTAGATTGGATGGGTACCAAGAAGGGTTATCTCATCGCCATCTTCGTATGGTCAACCGGTGCTGTGATGCACGCAGGTTGCGGTTGGGTAGCTATGCAGATCGAGGGTTACGATTCTATCGAGGCACTCCGCATGGTACAGGCTGGCAGCGATGCAGCAGTAGCTATCGCCACCATCAGTGTATGGCTGTTCCTCTCTTGCCGCTTGATTCTTGCAGTGGGTGAGGCTGGTAACTTCCCTGCAGCTATCAAGGTTACAGCGGAGTATTTCCCAAAGAAAGACCGTGCGTTCTCTACTGCCATCTTCAACAGTGGTGCCTCTGTAGGTGCCTTGGCTGCACCAGCTACCATTCCGTTGTTGGCTCGCAGCATGGGCTGGGAGTGGGCTTTCATCATCATCGGTGTGCTCGGTTATGTATGGATGGGGCTCTGGGTGTGGCTTTATGAGAAGCCAGCAAAGAGTAAGCATGTGAACAAGGCTGAGCTTACTTACATTGAGCAGGATGAAGACCTGGAAAATGTTGAGGCTGAGAAAACAGAGGCTACAGAGGCTGTAGAGGAGAAGACAATCGGCTTCCTCAAGTGCTTCAGCTATCGCCAGACCTGGTCGTTCATCGTGGGTAAGTTGATGACCGATGGTGTATGGTGGTTCTTCCTCTTCTGGGCTCCTGCTTACTTCTCTGATCAGTATGGTTACTCTTCAGACTCTGGTATGGGTATCGCCCTCATCTTCACTCTTTATGCGATTGTTACGGTTTTGAGTATCGGTGGCGGTTACTTGCCAACCTATTTTGTGGATAAGAAGGGTATGAATCCATATATCGGTAGAATGCGTGCGATGTTGATCTTCGCCTGCTTCCCATTGCTCGGTCTGATTGCTCAGCCTATGGGTGAGTACAGTGCATGGTGGCCAGCTATCATCATCGGTTTGCTCGGTGCGGGTCATCAGGCTTGGTCTGCCAATCTCTATTCTACCATCGGTGATATGTTCCCTAAGTCAACTGTGGCTACCATCACTGGTATTGGTGCGATGGCGGGTGGTATCGGTTCTTTCCTCATCAACAAGGGTTCCGGTATGCTCTTCACCTACGCAGAGGGTCAGGGTTCTGCCTTCACCTTCATGGGCTTTGATGGCAAGCCAGGTGCTTATATGATTGTATTCTGCATCTGTAGTGTGGCTTACCTCGTAGGCTGGTGCATCATGAAGGCTTTGGTTCCAAAGTACAAGCCTATTGTCGTAGAGTAATTGATGGTTGACGGTTGATCGTGAAACATCAAGATAACGTAAACCGTTAAAATGAAATGAGTACTAGTTAAATTGAAATTCAATGATAGAAGCGCAGCGGACTATTTGCCCGTTGCGCTTTTTCTTTGTTTTTATAGGGCATTGGCTATTTTTTTGCCCTAAAATACGCAAGAATAAATAAATTGGTTTAAAATATTTGTGCGTATAATTTTTTTTTGTAACTTTGCACAAAACTTAGTATATTACTTAAACTTAAAAAATAATGAAGAAAGCAGTTGTGGTTATAGCTTTACTCAGTCAGGCTCTGGGCTTGACTTATGCCGACGATCAGACCGGGACAAGGGGTATCGGACAGTATCCGGGACGCCCATCTCAGTTTACGGCTCCTCAAATGGTGAAGGATGATACCTATAGGAATATCGCCTTGAACCGTATGGTATATACTTCCTCGAATGCCGATTTCAATCTTACAGGTCATCTGGTAACAGATGGTATCATCACCAGCAAGGCTCCTTCCTTCCTGAGTGTAAGAACGAATGAAGGCGAGTTGTCCAACCGTGACAAGGAGAAGATGATTGATGGCAACACGGTCACCAGTCAGTATATCAAGGGCGAGAAGGCTTTTGCTGAGTTCAATTGGGAAGCCATGAAGGTAAACCTCAAAAATCTGAAGTTTACAGGTGAATTGGCTTACTATCAGGACAAGGCTACTCAGGGGTATGTGATTCGTGTGATGGGTTCACACAATGGTACGAAATGGGAGGTGCTGGGTGAAGAGAAAGGCACCGGACTTCCTGGCGAGGCTACCAAACAGCAGGTAAGTTCCGACCCAAACAAGTTCCAGGATGTGGTGCGACTGCCGCTCCGCAAGCTGAATGTTTCCATTCCTTTGAAGAAACCGGGCAACTATGAGCATGTTCGCATCGAGTTTACTATGCCGGGTGCTGCGTGGTGGCGCGTCAAACTCATTGATAATACCACTTCATGGCGTCCATCCATGCACTTCTCAAGTGTATGGAAGTCTGAATTGGCAAAGAATGTCCAGTGGCTCTATGTAGATCTGGGTACTGTGGCTGATTTCGATCAGGTGAATCTCTTCTGGGTCAACAAGGCTCGCCAGGGCAAGATTCAGGTTTCCAGTGATGCCAGAAACTGGAATGATATCGCTACACTGGGTCAGCAGAAGCAGAAGGGCTTGACCGAGAAGGTGGCTTGCAAGGGGCATGGCAGATATGTGAGATTGCTGCTTACCCAGCCGGATGCTTCCGGTCGCTATGCCTTATCTGAGATGCAGGTGATGGGTAAGGGTGGCTTGCGTGCCGAGGCAGCCAACACTTTGGCTTCTAAGAATGGCAAGCAGATGCTCAACCAGTGGCAGCTGCGCCGTGAGGGAAGTGATGCCTGGATTCAGGCTACCGTTCCTGGAACCGTGCTCACCAGCTATATGAATATCGGTGCGGTGCCTGATAACCGCTACGATGATAATATGCGACAGATTTCCGAGTCGTTCTTCAATTCTGATTTCTGGTATCGTACTACCATCAACCATCAGCCATCTGCCAACAAGAACCAGCATACCTATCTCAACTTCGATGGTATCAACTGGAAGGCAGATATCCTTCTGAATGGTGAGAAGATTGGCAGAATCGACGGTGCCTTTATCCGCTCTCGCATCGATGTGACCAAGAAGTTGAAGACGGGTGCCAACAAGCTCGAGGTGCATGTCATCAAGAATGCCCACTTCGGCGTAGTGAAGCAGAAAAATCTCCAGAATACTGACCTCAACGGTGGTGAGTTGGGTGCTGATAACCCTACCTTCCACGCATCTATCGGCTGGGACTGGATTACCAATACCCCAGGTCGTGAAATCGGTATCTGGAATGATGTCTATCTCACGCACGATAATGGTGTGAGCGTTTCCGATCCGCTGGTAACATCTACTTTGAATCTGCCGGATACATTGGCAACCATGACTCCATCTGTCTTCCTGAAGAATGCAGATGCCGTGGCTAAGACCGTGAAGCTTTCCGGTTTTATCGGTAAGATCCAGTTTGAGCAGGAAGTTAGCCTGCAGCCAAACGAGAAGCGTGAGGTGGCTTTCGCTCCAGCTGATTATCCTCAGCTCAAGAACCAGCGCATGAATCTCTGGTGGCCTAACGGCTATGGTTCTCCTTATTTATATGATGCCGGTTTCAAGGTTTCTGACAAGGCTTCAGGCGAGGTAATCTCTGAGGTCAACTATAAGGCGGGTATCCGCCAGATGAGCTATGTCGACCTGGATACCCAGACCAAGATTTACATCAATGGCAAGAGATTGAATCCATTGGGAGGTAACTGGGGATTCTCTGAGACCAACCTCAACTATCGTGGACGTGAATACGATGCTGCCGTTCGTTACCATAAGGAGATGAACTACAATATGATTCGCGACTGGGTGGGTCAGATTGGTGATGAGGAACTGTATGAGGCATGCGATAAGTATGGTATCATGATCTGGCAGGACTTCTGGTTGGCTAACCCATGGGACGGACCGGATCCTGATGACGACAAGATGTTCCTCGAGAACTCTGCCGATTACATCTCCCGCATCCGCAGCCATGCTTGTATCGGTATTTATTGCGGTAGAAACGAGGGTTTCCCTCCTGCATCCATCGACAAGGTGCTGAGAGAGCAGGTCAAGGATATCCATCCACAGTTGGGGTATATTCCTAGCTCAGCCGACCTCGGTGTCAGCGGTCATGGTCCTTACCAGATGAAGTCGCCATCTTTCTACTTCGCTAATCAGAGCCATAAGCTGCATTCAGAGCGTGGTATGCCGAATGTGCCTACCTTCGAGTCTCTGAGCCGAATGATGGAACCGGAGCATCTGTGGCCTCAGAGCGATGCTTGGGGACAGCATGATTATACATTGAAGGGTGCCCAGGGTGGTGAGTCTTTCAACAACATCATGGAAAAACGTTATGGCAAGCCTCAGAGTGCTGAGCAGTTTACCAAGTGGGCACAGTGGCTCAACTATGATGGCTACCGTGCAATGTACGAGTCTTCTCAGCAGGACCGTCTTGGTTTGCTCATCTGGATGAGTCATGCCTGCTGGCCAAGCATGGTATGGTGTACCTACGATTATTACTTCGAGCCAACTGCCGCATACTTTGGTGTGAAGAAGGCTTGCGAACCATTGCATATCCAGTACAACCCTGTGAAGAAGGTTGCCGAGGTGGTTAACTTCGCCGGTGGTGCCAAGAATGGCTTGCTTGCCAAGGCTCAGGTCTTTGATATGTACGGAAAGTTGATCAAGGAGGAGAGTAAGGAAGTGAATGTGGCAGAAGACCAGACTCTCGATGCCGTTAGCGTAAGCGAACCGGATGAGGAGGTTTACTACATCAAGTTGATTCTTGAGCAGAACAACCAGGTGGTTTCTGACAACTTCTATGTAATGGGTAAGGAAGAGGATAATCTCCAGGCACTCTCTAAATTGCCAAAGGCAGATGTTGCTGTCAGCGGCAAGCGTTTCGTTCAGCAGGGCGAAGAGTGGGTTGGCGAGGTAGAGATCCGCAATACCGGCAATGTACCTGCCCTCTTGGTTCGCCTGAACCTGAAGGGTGGTGATGGTGAGCAGATTCTCCCTGTTATCTACAGCGATAACTATTTCAGTCTGATGCCGAACGAGTGCAAGACTATCAAGGTATCTTATCGTGATGAGGATGGCAGAGGTCAGGCTCCTTACGTAGAGATTACAGGTTTCAATAAGTAAAACTGAAAGTAAAATAAAAAAGCGCATCGGCGAGATTAACTTGCTGATGCGCTTTTTTATTTACTTGAGGAATCCCTGCTGCTTGAGGGCATCAAGGAATCCGATACTCATGGCTTCGCAATCCTTCTTGGTATATCGGATATCGGTGAAAACCTGGGCTAATGTTTCTACGTTGTTGATGCGTACAAACTCCTGGTTCTCTTCCAGTGCTTCCTTCTCGGCATAGAAGTCATCAATCTTTTCTGGGGTATAATCCTCGAAATGCTCGTTGTGGATGATGCTTCGCAATGGCAGACGGTCGCTCTGGGCAGGCTGCTCATCCGGCCATCCGATGGTAAGGGTAGCCACTGGCATCACGAGTTTCGGCAACTTCAGGGTGTCGATAATCATCTTTGGCATATACACCGTGGTGCCCAGGAAGCAGGTTCCCAGACCTGCCTCTTCTGCCAGATTGGTAAAGGTCTGTGTGAAGAGCAGTGCATCGGTAGCCGCATTCATAAACGAGAGAATGTTGTCGTATCCTGGGTTTCCCTTGCGGTTTTCTGCCCAGAGTGTGGTGCGGCGGTAGTCGGCACAGATGGTGAGTACCACAGGAGCGCCTGTCACCATCGGTTGATTGAAGTGGGCAGGCGCTAAAGCCTTCTTTCCCTCTTCGCTGCGGGTTACCACTACGCTGTAGAGCTGCAGGTTTCCCATGGTAGGAGTGCGCATCGCCTCTTCCAGCAACTGGTTCAAAAGTTCATCTGTTACCTCTCTGTCGGCATATTTGCGAATCGAGGTTCTTTTCTTGATTGATTCCATATCTTGTTTCTTTTTATATTTCTCTATGTTTATATCTTTCTGCAAAGATAGTGAAAGTTTCCCAAAAAGAACACGGTTCTTTTACATTTTTCGCTTCATAATAGCCTTTTCGTGCGTTTTTTGATGAAATATCTGCCCAAACGTTTCATATTTTAGAAATATTGTTTTAATTTTGCAGCTAATTATTAAACGTTTGATATGGAATATACTGAAAATATGACTTTCGAAGAGGCGAGCCACGCCTTGATGAAAGATTTGAAGACCCGATTGGCTGACCTACACGAGCATTTCGATGCGGAGAATGTCGATTGGTATAAGCTCCATCTGCCATTGGCGAAACTCGTTTCCGAAGAAACACAGAAATCGCTCGTTAGTCCGGAAGTGGTAGAGGTTCGACCTAAGGAACTGGAGTGCGATGTGGTAAGATACCAGAACAATAAGGAGAAATGGGTGGCTTTGGTCGGATTGCTCAATGGTCATCCCTACGAGATATTCACCGGTTTGCAGGATGAGGATGAAGGCATCATGCTCCCCAAGTCTGTCACCAAGGGTAAGATCATCAAGACGGTGCTCTCGGAAGGACAGAAGCGATATGATTTCCAGTTTGTCAACAAGCGTGGCTACAAGATTACCGTCGAAGGATTGAGCGAGAAGTTCAATCCCGAGTATTGGAACTATGCCAAGCTCATCTCCGGCGTTCTGCGCTATCGTATGCCGATTGCCCACGTCATCAAGCTGGTCAATCAGCTGCAGCTCACCTCCGAAACCCTCAACACCTGGCGGGTAGGCGTGGAAAGAGCCTTGAAGAAGTACCTCTATGAAGAAAATGGAACAGATAACTTGGAAAACGGAATAGATCATAAGGAGACTGAAGATGAAATTGATGAGCAGTAAGATATACCTCAGGAATGTGCGTTTCCACGCTTTCCATGGCGTATTGCCGCAGGAGGGAATCGTTGGCAACGATTATTTCGTCAACCTGGTGTTGGATTATGACTTCTCTTCTGCCATGAAGACCGATGAACTTCAGGGAACCCTCAATTATGCCGAGGTCTATCAGAAGGTAAGAGAAGAAATGGCGACGCCCAGCAAGCTTCTGGAGCATGTGGCTGGAAGAATCGCCCAAAGACTCTTTTCCGATTTCCCGGAAATCCAGAAACTCCAACTCTCTATCACCAAGGTGAATCCACCGATGGGTGCCGATAGCGACGGCGCAGGGGTAGAGGTTGTATTAATAAATGATAAAACTTATAGTTAGAATTAGGTTTTCTGATAATAAAGTCGTAATTTTGCAAAATCATCAGAAAGTATGTGTAAGAAAGTAACACTGATATGGGCTTTGATGTGTATGTTGGTAATGACGTCGTTCGCTGCCAATAAGCGATTCACGCTGGTCATCGACCCTGGTCATGGTGGTCATGATGCCGGAGCACTCGGAGCCATATCCAAGGAAAAGAATATCAATCTTGCCGTAGCCTTGCGCTTCGGCAGGTATGTGGAGCAGAATCTCCCGGAGGTAAGAGTCATCTATACCCGCACGAAGGATGTCTTCATCCCGCTCAATGAGCGTGCGAATATCGCCAACCGTGCCAACGCCGATCTCTTTATCTCCGTGCATACCAATGCCTTGCCGGCAGGAAAGGTGGCTCGTGGCTTCGAGACCTATACCCTAGGTATGCACCGTGCCAAGGATAATCTCGATGTGGCGATGCGAGAAAACTCCGTCATCTCGATGGAGAAGGACTATCAGCAGAGATATCAGGGCTTCGATCCCCGCTCTTCTGAGAGCTATATCATCTTCGAGTTCATCCAGGGCAAGAACATGGAGCGCAGCGTAGAACTGGCTCGAATGATCCAGCGAGGTGTCTGCGATGGTGCCAACCGTCCCGACAAGGGCGTGCATCAGGCGGGATTCCTGGTCTTGAGAGAGACTTCCATGCCGGGCTGCCTCATAGAGTTGGGATTCATCACCACTCCTGATGAAGAGCGCCTGCTCAACGATGACAGCAGAGTGGATGATATCGCCCGTGGCATCTACGAGGCTTTCGCTAAATACAAGAATAAGTACGATAAATCGGTTTCCGTTCCTTATCGTGCCTCGGATTCCGAGGATGTGAATATCCCGAAGATTGTTCCGGATCAGGAACCTGCGCCTAAGACTCGTGTCGTAACGAGGGGAAAGCAGCCGAAGCGTGAAGAGGCAACGCCTGAACAGCCAAAGCGGGAGGTGAAGAAGCAGGAGCCGAAGAAGGATGTGAAGAAGCAGGAAACGAAGAAGGATGTGAAGAAGGCTGAGGTAGCCGATGCGCCGGTCTTCAAGCTTCAGATTTTCGTAGGTAGTAGAAACCTTCGCAAGGGTGATGCTCATTTCAAGGGCGAAACCGATTACGATAGTTTCCAGGAAGGCAATCTGGTGAAATACACCCTGGGTGCATCCACCAATTACAACGAGATCTATCGCCTGCGCAAGGAAAAGCTGGATAAGTTTCCGGAGGCTTTCATCATCGCCTTCAAGAACGGACAGAAATATGACGTGAACCAGGCTATCCGGGAGTTCAAGCAGAACCGCAACCGGTAGCTCCTCCACTTCTCGGGCAGCTTGTAGCTCCCTTCTCGGGTAGCCGGTAGCTCCGCAGCCTGTGATTCGCTCTATATAAAATAGGTATAATAAAAAGAACAAAAATAGATAAATATGAAACTGACAAAGGAAATTAGGATAGCGTTGGTCGCTATTGTAGGTATCTTGGTGATGTACTTCGGAATCAACTTTCTGAAGGGCATCAACTTGTTCTCTACCAATAACACCTACTATATGACGTTTGATGACATCCAGGGTATGGGTGCTTCTACCCCTATCTATGCCGATGGTTACAAGGTGGGTACCGTGGATCAGCTGGATTTCGACTATTCAGGAAAGGGTCCCATCAAGGTCAAGGTGGATATCAATAAGGATCTGAGAATCCCTGCGGGTAGTACCGCAGAGATTTCTAAGGATATCATGGGCAATCTCCAGGTGAGTCTCCTGCTTGCCAACAATCCTCGTGAGCGTATCGAACCGGGCGGCATCATTCCTGGTACGGTGAATTCCGGTATGATGGGCAAGGCTGCCGAAATGATTCCGGTAGTCGAGAAGATGCTGCCTAAGCTGGATTCCATCCTCACCAGTGTGAATGCACTCCTGGCTGATCCTGCCCTGGCTGCTTCCCTCCACAATGTGGAGAACATCACCAGCAACCTCACCGTTTCCACCCGTGAGCTGAATACCCTGATGGCTGGATTGAACAAGCAGGTTCCGGGTATGATGAAGAAGGCGAATGGCGTTCTCGACAATACCAACCGACTCACCTCTAATCTGGCGAGCCTCGATGTGCAGGGCACACTTGACCGTGTGAATGCCACCCTCGATGGTGCACAGAAGTTCACCGAGCAGTTGAACAGCGGAAAGGGTAGTCTCGGTCTCCTCATGAACGATACCCGCCTCTATGAGAATCTGAACTCAACCATGTCGCATGCCGACTCTCTGGTTATCGATCTCAAGGCGCATCCAAAGCGCTATGTTCACTTCTCAATTTTTGGCAAGAAAGACAAGTAGAGCCTCGAGAATACCGTTTCGAAGGCTTCTTTGAGGAAAAAGCCAAAATAAATTTTGTCTAAATAACAAAGGCAATGTTTCACGCCCCGGAATAGCTACAGAACTTGTTGTTTTTTAGCTATTTCGGGGTGTTTCAAAATTGTTTCACCGCCCCTAAAACGCAATTGTGGATAACTTTCTTAGTTGCTTGATTATGAGGTAGTTATCATGGTAGTCTTAAAATATTATAAATAGCCCGATTTGCTACTTTGGGCTTTTTTTTGTAATTTTGCAGTCGATTTGCATCAGATGGTGCAATCTGATGTAGTGTTAAGGTAAAAAATCAATTAAAATAAGTAGTAAATAGTGTCAATGTTAGCAAGTCCAAAAGCGCTTTGGGACAATAGTCTTTTGCTTATAAAAGATAATGTGTCAGAGCAGCAATATAATACATGGTTTCGACCAATAGTCTTTGAGTCGTACAAGCCTTCGACCAAGACTTTGTTGGTTCAAGTTCCAAGTCCATTCGTATATGAGTACTTGGAACAGAATTATGTTGGCTTGTTGAGCAAGGTCCTTCATCGCAATTTCGGCGATGGCATCCGTCTCACTTATCGTGTGGTAACGGATAAGGAACACAGGTTGACCCAGGATGTGGAAGCTGATCCGGCTGATATTGATGAGGCTGAGCGCAAGAGATTGGCACAGCAGCCACAGACACAAGCTAACCCGGCAGAACCACAGCAGCCTGAAGACATTGACACCCAACTTGATCCGAAACTCACCTTCAATAATTATATGGAGGGTGACAGCAACAAGTTGCCACGTTCGGTGGGATTGTCTATCGCTGAGCATCCGAATACCACGCAGTTCAACCCGATGTTCATCTATGGTCCTTCTGGTAGCGGAAAGACTCACCTGGTGAATGCCATCGGTCTGAAAACCAAGCAGATGTATCCGCAGAAGCGTGTGCTCTATGTCAGTGCCCGCCTCTTCCAGACACAATATACCGATGCGGTGCTGCATAATGCGAGCAATGATTTCATCAATTTCTACCAGTCTATCGATGTGCTCATCGTGGATGATGTGCAGGATTGGGCAGGCAAGGCGAAGACCTTGAATACCTTCTTCCACATCTTCAATCACCTCTTCCGCAACGGAAAGCGTATCATTCTGGCGAGCGATCGACCTCCGGTAGAACTCAAGGATATGCCAGACCGACTCATCACCCGTTTCTCTTGTGGACTGGTGGCGGAGTTGGAGAAGCCGAATGTGGAACTCTGCGTCGATATCGTGAGCAACAAGGTGCGCAAGGATGGACTGAAGATTCCGAAGGATGTGGTTTCCTTCATCGCACAGACCTGCAACGGCAGTGTGCGTGATCTCCAGGGTGCCATCAATGGTTTGCTGGCTTACAGTATCGTATATAACAGCAGCATCGACATCCGATTGGCTGAGCGTGTCATCAAGCGTGCCGTCAAGGTTGAGGAGAGCAACAAGGTGCTCACCCTCGATGAAATCGTGGAGGCGGTCTGCAATCATTACAAGGTAACGGTGGCTGCAGTCAACAGCAAGAGCCGCAAGCGTGAGTACGTGGAGGCGCGTCAGGTGGCGATGTTCATGGCTCAGAAACTCATCAAAATGCCTGCTTCCAGAGTGGGCAAACTCATTGGTAATCGCGATCATAGCACGGTTATCCACAGTTGCGCCAAGGTAGAGGAGCGACTGAAGATTGATGCCGAGTTCTTCGATGAACTCTCCAGCATCGAGAATGGATTGAGAGTGAAGAGATAATTATCATAGATAAGCACGGAACCTTGGTATAGTGGTTCTCGTTTATATAAATGAAACAAAAGGAAGTCAGATAAGTTTGTATTTATCTTGGCTTCCTTTTTCCGTTTTTCTTTCCTTCGAACTTTATGATTACCTTGTACATAAAGTATTTTGAGCCTTTTTTCGAAAGATTTTTGGGAAAAAGCGATTTTGTATCATTCTTTTTTATTATATTTGCAGTCGAAATAGATTTGAGCCTAAACTAAACTCAGATATAGTTATGGAACAGAACTTAAAAGTTATATTATATGCCGTAGGTGCGATGATTCTTGCACCTCATACCCTCCATGCCCAGTCAGAAAATATCAAAGGTCTGGATTCATTGCGCTTATACGGTTCGGTGAGCGTGGTGGAGCCTGAACTGCTGAAGAAGGGCGTACTCAATAATGCCCTTGATGCCTTGAATGGACAGACGGCTGGTGTAAACGTTACTACCAATGGTCTCGACCGTATTGCCATGCTCAACTCTGTGCGGGTTCGTGGTACCACTTCCATCATGGGCGGCAACGACCCATTGGTCATCATCGATGGTGTAACCTCGGATGTAGCAACGCTTGCTACGATCTATCCTGCTGATATCGAAAGCTTTACCGTGTTGAAGAATGCCAGTGAAACCGCTCTTTATGGTTCTCGTGGTGCTTCGGGCGTTATCCAGGTGAAGACCAAGAAGGGAACGGGTAAGGGATTCCAGATTTCTTACGAGGGCAACTATGGCATCGAGGCGATGTTCAAGAGTATGGAGATGCTGAATGCCGCTGAATACATAGCTGCTGCACAGAAGTTTGGGCTGGAATATAACAATAAGGGATTTGATACCAATTTCTCCAAGGCAATCACCCGAACCGGAAATGTGCAGAACCATTATCTCGCCTTCAGCGGTGGTACTCCGCAGAGCAACTATCGGGCTTCCTTCGGCTATATCGACCACAACACCATCATCCGGAGCAAGGGCTATCGCAACCTGGTGGCTAAGATTGATGTTACCCAGAAGGCGTTTGGTGATAGACTGACGGGTGATTTCGGCGTATTCGGTTCATCCTATAAAAACAATGATATCTTCGACAGTCAGATGCTTTTCTATTCTGCCGATGCCATGAATCCTACCTATCCTTTTGATAGGCTGAATGGCAGTTGGGTGAAGAATGGAGCTGCTTCGCAGGTGAATCCTCCCGGTGCCCTGCTCGAAGAGCGCAGGGATACGAAGAACATGAACTTCAATGCCCATCTGAAACTGAACTATGATATTTTGAGCAACCTGAGCATTTCTGCCTTTGGGGCATACAGTTATACTTCCAACGAGAATAACCAGTTCTGTCCTACCTGGGTGTGGGCACAGGGTAATCTCTATCGTGGGGAGTTCAAGAGCGAGGAATGGCTTGCCAATGTTTCCTTGAACTATCAGCGGGTGTGGGGCATTCACAGCCTTAAGGCGATGGCAGGTGCTGAGTATCAGAAGGATATCCGTACGGGATTCTGGACTTCTGCCAAGGGATTCTCAAACAATAGTATGTATTACCACAATATCGGTGCTGCCGCTTCCCGACCTTTCGGCGGTACAGACAGCAACTATGAAGACCAGGCGCTGGCTTCCGTGATGGGCAACATCGACTATACCTTATATAATAAGTACAGTCTTTCGGTTTCCATGCGTGGCGACGGTTCTTCTTTGGTGGGCGATGACCATACCTGGGGTTTCTTCCCATCCGTTTCCTTATCCTGGGATATGAAGCAGGAAGAATGGCTTCGCCAGCTCAAGGCGATTACGATGCTCAAGTTGCGTACGGGTTATGGACGTTCGGGTAATCTGGGCGGCATCTCTGCCTATACCACCATGAACACTGTGAGACAGAACGGCATCGTTTCGGTGAACAGTTCGCCTGTGGTAACGATGGGTATGATCCGCAACAACAATCCCGACCTGAAGTGGGAGACGCGTGCCACCTGGAACTTGGGTGCCGACCTGGGGTTGTGGAACAACCGTCTCGTGCTGACGGCGGAGTATTACTATTCCAAGACCACCGATATGCTCTATGCCTACGATGTGCCGGTGCCACCTTTCGCCTATGATAAGCTCTTGGCAAACATCGGTTCGATGAGCAATCAGGGATTGGAGGTGGGCTTCTCCATCACGCCTATACAGAAGAAGGATATGGAGTTGAACATCAACATGAATCTGGCTTGGCAGAAGAACAAACTCCTCTCGCTCAGTGGCGAATATGATGGCATGCAGATGTCGGCGGCGGATATCACGGCGATGGGTGCCTTATCGGGTGCCGGTCAGCATGGCGGCTATAACAATGTGGTCTATCAGATAGTGGGACAGCCGCTGGGTGTCTTCTATCTACCTCATTGCAAGGGACTTGTAGAAGATGGCAACGGGCATTATCGCTATGATATCGAAGATTTAGATAAGAACGGAACCGTGGATTTGAGTGATGGCGGTGACAGGTATATCGCCGGACAGGCAACGCCAAAGGTGACGCTTGGCTCAAACATCAGTTTCCGTTATCGCGACTGGTATCTCTCCTTGCAGATGAATGGTGCTTTTGGACATAAGATTTTCAACGGAACGGGGCTGGCATATACCAACATGTCGAGTTTCCCGGATTACAACGTGCTGAAGGGTGCCCCGGAGAAGAACATCGTTGACCAGAATGTATCCGATTATTGGCTGGAGAAAGGTGATTATCTTAACTTCGAGTATCTCACCCTGGGTTATGATATTCCAATCCGCAAGGGGGTGGTGCAGTCGCTCAGGGTGTCGGCAAGTGTGAACAATCTTGTCACTATCAGCAGTTATAGCGGACTGACGCCGATGATCAACAGTTATGTGGTGAACAGTACGATGGGTATCGACGACAAGCGGACCTATCCGCTTTACCGCACCTTCTCGCTGGGTTTGAGTGTTCAATTCTAAATGCAGAACTTTAAATGCAGAAATATATGAAACGATATAGACTATACTTTTTCCTGATAGCAGCCTTGACAATGACATCGCTGACGATGACATCCTGTCTGGATGAGCATCCGAAGGACCAGCTCGAGGAGGAAGCCATTTATGGCTCTGCCTTAGATATTTATACCAACGCCGTGGCTTCACTCTATAATTATATCGGCGGCACCAACGAGAGTGAGGGGCTTCAGGGCACCTGCCGTGGCATCTACGACTACAACACGCTGACTACCGACGAGGCGATGATTCCGATTCGTGGAGGCGACTGGTATGACGGCGGGTTGTGGAATGCCATGTACCGGCATGACTGGACGGCTGATGATGAGCCGCTTTATGATACCTGGAAGTATCTCTATAAGGTGATAGTTCTGGCAAACAAGTCGCTCGACATCATTGAAGCCAAGTCGTCTCTGCTCACAGCGAACCAGAAAGACCAGTTCCAGGCAGAGGTACGTGCCTTAAGAGCATTGATGTATTATGAGGCGATGGATATGTTTGGCAGGATTCCGGTTATTCTGTCTTCGGGAGAAGCTGCCCTTTATGCGAATGCTGGGGGAGCTGATGCCACTCTTCCTTCTGTCACAGGTGCTGCTCTTCCTTCTCAAAGCGAGCGGAGCGAGGTGTTCCACTTCGTTTTCTGCGAGTTGCAGCAGGTGCTGCCTTATCTTCCCGATGAGCATAGCAACAAGGAGGGCAATTACTATGGCCGCATCACGCAGCCTGTGGTTAACTTCCTGCTGGCAAAATTGGCGCTGAATGCCGAGATCTACATGTTTGATGACTGGACCAAGGGGTATGCGAAGCGACCTAAGGGCAAGGATATCTATTTCATGGTGCAGACTGCCGATGGAGCCTCTCTGCTCAATGGCGGCAAGGCGAGTGCGAACCGCAGCAAGAAGTTGAATGCCTGGGAAACCTGCATTTACTATTGCGATAAACTTGCCGGGGAGGGGTATGACCTGGAGGCAGATGATGCCTTCAATTTCTCTACGCACAATGAGACATCGAAGGAGAACATCTTTACCATTCCAATGGATAAGAACATCTATACCAATCAGTTTCATTATCTTTTCCGCTCTTACCATTATACGCATGGTGGTGCCTTGGGATGGGGTAGTGAGAATGGTACCTGTGCTACGATTGCTACAATGAAGGCCAACCGTTATGGCGAAGCAGACGAGGACACCCGTTGCAAGATGAACTTTGTGGCAGGTGTTGTGAAGGTGGATGGCAAGGAACTGCTGATGGATAATGGCAAGCCTCTGGAGTATCAGCCTTTTGAGGTGGCTCAGAACCTGACTGGCAGCAAGTATATCAAGACGGCTGGAGCGAGAATGGCGAAATACGAGGTAGATAGAACTTCGTATATGGATGGCAAGTTGCAGAGCAACGATATCGTTCTTTTCCGTTATGCCGATGTGCTGCTGATGAAGGCGGAAGCCAAGGTTCGCCTGGGAGAGAATGGTGATGTGGAACTGAACAGGATCCGTGCTCGTGTAGGCATGCCGAATCGCAAGGCAACGCTTGCCAACATCCTGGAAGAGCGATTGCTGGAACTGGTATGGGAAGGTTGGCGCCGCCAGGACCTCATCCGTTTCGGCAAGTTTACGGCAGCTTATGATCTCCGCACCCCACTTCTGGGCGAGGAATCTGGCTATACCACCGTCTTCCCGATACCGCAGAAATGCATTGATTTGAATAAGAAACTGGAGCAGAATAAGGGGTATGAGAAGAATTCATAAAGAGCATAAGTAAACTCCATACACCCTTTCCGATCCAAGTTTCTTGTCTCCATACGCCCTTTCCGATCCAAGTTTCTTGTCTCCATACGCCCTGAAAGGGCAGAAGCTCCTAGCCCAGGGCATCCGCCCTGGGTAATTATGGATGCAAGCCTGCCGCCCTGTAAGGGCAAAAACTTTCAAATTACAGCTGATAGAACTTCGTGAAAGCCTTCACGCAGTATTCGTGATCCATCACGCTGCCGGTTTCACGGCAACTGTGCATGGCGAGAATGGCATTACCCATGTCCACGCCCTTCAATGGAATGGAAGAGGCGAGGATATTGCCCAAAGTGCTTCCGCCAGCCACATCACTGTGGTTCACGAAACGCTGACAAGGCACACCGGCAGCCTCGCAGATGTTGGCGAAGATGGCTGCTGATACGGCATCGCTCGCATACTTCTGGGCTGCATTGAACTTGATGACCGGACCACCGCCCAACTTAGGATGATTTGTAGGGTCGAATTTTTCGCTATAGTTAGGATGCCAGGCATGCGCATTATCGGCTGAAATCATGAAGGCACGTTCCACAGCCTGATAATAAGCCTCTTCTGTATGGCTCTGTGCCAGGGCGATGCGCTGGAGCATATATGAAAGGAATGGGCTTCCGGCTCCCTGTTTGGTCTGAGACCCCGTCTCTTCATTATCGAAGATGGCGAGAACCTGGGTGGTATCATTGGCATCTGATGCAATCATCGCCTCTACACCAGCCCAGCACATCGATAAATCGTCGAGTCTGCCCGAAGAGATAAATTCATCGTGCACACCGAAGGTGCAGGCAGGAGTGGCATCAGCCAGATAGAGGTCGAAGTCGAGGATATCCTCCTTCTGGATATTCAGTTCACCGGTAATCACGTTCATCAGCAGATTACCCTTCTCCAGTTCATCATTGATGATGCCGAGGATAGGGAGCACGTCCTTCTGCTTGCTCAACTTCACGCCATCGTTCACCTGACGGTTGAAGTGGATGGCGAGATTGCTGATCTGCAGCAATGGGCGCTGGATATGGAGCAGGAGCGTCTTCGGATGCATCGCATCCTTGCCCTTTACGATAACTCTACCCGCCAGAGTGAGTGGACGGTCGAACCAGGTTGACATGATAGGACCACCATACACCTCGGTATTCAGTTTCACGATACCGCCCTCGCAAGTCATCTCAGCGTTAGGCTTGATGCGGAAGGTAGGGGAGTCGCAGTGAGCGCAGATCATGTGGAAGCCGGCATCAGCCAGTGTCTTCTTTCCGATTTGGAAAGCATAGATAGAAGAGTCGTTCTTGGTAACGAAGAACTTGTCACCAGCCACAACCTTGCCCAGCGGCTCCTGAGGGTTCAGTCGTCTGAACCCATTTTTCTCCAATTCCTCGGAGATATTCTTCACAGCCAGGAAGTTCACTGGCGAAGCGTCTAAAAAGGATAATAATCTTTTGATCATAGTCTATATCTATATTAATTATGCTGCAAAGATAATGCAAAATTTTCATTTAATCTCATATTTCTACTTGTTTTTTCCATAATAGTTAAATATCTACAAGAATCCCCTCTGATGTTTGGTGTTATGTTTTGAAAGCATTAATTTTGCACATCATAATTTTGGCAGATATACAGAATCATTTAAAACAAAGATAAATGGAAATAGTAATAGGAATCGTTATAGGTCTTGCCATCGGATTCTTCGTGGGCAAGCTGATGGAAGGAAAAAAGGCGGGAGAGGAGAAAACGCAGCTCATTGCGAAGGCTCAGGTGCTGCAGGCTAACATCGAACAGAGTAATCTGCATCATGCTTCTGAACTTCAATCCTTAAAAGCCCAGATGGAGAACGAACGGCTGTTTGCCGAAAAGCTCCGTGCAGAAAGCGACCAGCAGTGGGCGCAGAAACTCGAAAGCCTGAAGCAGGAGATGCATCGCATGACCATCGAACAGCAGAAGGCTGCTGCCGAACAGCTCGCTGCCAAGCAGTCTGCCCTCCAGGAAAACAACCGACTCCAGATGGATGAACTCCTGAAACCTATCAAGGAGCAGTTTGCCGATTTCAAGAAATCGGTAGAAGAGAGCAAGACCCAGAACGAGGTGAATAAGAAGGAACTGCAGAGTACCTTCGAGGCTACGATGAAACTCTTCCAGCAGGAACAGCAGCAGGCTGTAACAAGTCTGAAGGAGCAGACCTCGAAGATCGGCTCCGATGCCGCCAACCTTACCAAGGCATTGAAGGGCGACAGCAAGATGCAGGGCGACTGGGGTGAGATGGTATTGGAAACTATCCTGGAAAACAGCGGTTTGCGCAAGGACGAGGAGTTCTTTATCCAGGAGAATACCAAGGATGAGAACGGCAAGAACTTCCGTCCCGATGTCATCGTGCGATTCCCGGAAGGCAGGAGCGTGGTGATAGATAGCAAGGTATCTCTCACCGCCTATACCGATGCCTTGGCGGCAGAGACCGATGAGGAGCGAGAGCGGTTGATGAAGTCGCACGCCCTGAGTGTGCGCAAGCACATCGATGAGTTAGCGGAGAAGGATTATTCGAAGTTGGTAGAAGATGCCATCGGTTTTGTCTTGATGTTCATACCGAACGAGACCAGTTATATTGCAGCGATGAAGCAGCAGCCGGATTTGAGTCGTTATGCCTATCAGAAGAAGATCATCATCATATCTCCGAGCAATCTCCTGATGGCGTTGCAGCTGGCGTATAATCTCTGGCAGTATGACCGTCAGAACAAGAATGTAGAGAAAATTGTGAAGACGGCAGCCGATCTATATGATAAGGTAGCGACTTTCGAAGATACCTTTACAGGAATCGGCGATTTGATAACCCGCCTCTCCGGTACCTATGATAAAGCGAAAAAGCAGCTTTATGATGGTACCGGCAATGTAATGAGAAGGGTAGAGAGCCTGAAGAATCTGGGTGTAACTCCCAAAAAGCAGATCAAGGCATTAGAGGAGTAATTTTAATAAGCGTTTTTATCCGGGCAGATAATACTCTTCGCTGTCAGGAAGATAATACGGATGTCAAGCCAGAACGACCAGTTCTCGATATACCAGATATCTCGCTTGATGCGCTCCTCCATCTGCCAAAGCTCCTTCGTCTCACCACGGAAACCCGTTACCTGAGCCCAACCGGTAATGCCAGGCTTCGAGAAGTGGCGAACCATATACTTATCAATCAAACTACCATAAACCTCAGTGTGATACAACATGTGAGGTCTAGGACCCACGATACTCATGTCGCCCTTCAATACATTAATAAATTGAGGGAACTCATCAATATTCGTCTTTCTCATGAAGTTGCCGAACGCAAACTTTCTTGGGTCATTCTTCGTCGCCTGAGCCTTGTCAGAATCCTTGTTCACATGCATCGAACGGAACTTCAGACACATGAATGTATCACCATTCAGACCCGTTCTAGCCTGACGGAAGAAGATAGGACCCGGACTCTGAATCTTGATAATCAGCGCAATGATTGGAATGAAAGGCAAGAAACAGAGGCAGATTACACCACTCACGGCGATATCGAAAGCACGCTTGAGAATACGGTTTGAGATAGAAGACAGCGGCTCAAGATGGTTCGTGTAAACCGTCTTACCCATAAAGTTATGGGAATCCAGATGCAGCTTATATTCGCCGAACAGACGAGGCAGATAATAGAAATGCACCACGTTCTTGTCACAGAAACGCATGATCTTCACAATCTGGTCAGATTCCTGATGCGACAAGCTGCAGAAAATCTCATCCAGACCATAAGATGAACCGTTGATGGTATCATTCAGCTTGGACTCTAAAATTCTGTTAAGATCCTCCATGGTACCCAGTTTTTTCAGTTCCTGAGGTGCTCCAGCGATGTCATCATTGGCATAATAGCCTTTCACGATATAACCCGCAGAAGGGTCTTCGGTCATGGTAATGTACATTTCTCTTACGGCAGGATCGCTACCCACGAAGACCACGGTACGAATGTTTCTACCTCTCGCACGGTGATATTTCAGAAACTTGAGCTCGATGATTCTACTGATGACCAAAGCAATATAGAATGTGATGCCGAAGTAGATACCGAATGTAAATATTGCTCCACCATGACTGAAGAATTTCAGGAAGACCATGAAGCAGACGGCGGTACAAAGCACCAGGAAGAGCGTACGCTTAAGTACTTGCTGGAAACCGATTCGTCTTATATGGATGATAGTGCTATAGTTGTATTCGCCGATGGCGAGAGCAACGTTTGCTATAAAGAATGTAATCTTTGTTTTCAGGTCTAGATACTCGGGTACATGAAGGAACTCGATGTTAATAAGGCCCAATAGCAAGCAATTGAGGATGATGAAGTCAACTAAGACCACCAACCTTCTAATCAGTATGTTTCCTTTATAGATGTTTTTTTCCATAAGAAATTATATGTAATTTAAATTTTTCGATTTCTCTTCTTAGAATATAAATTCCTCGTAAATTCGACCGCAAAGTTAGCAATAAAAACTGAATTCTCCAAACTTTTCCCCATCTTTTTTCCCTCCGCAAATCCCTCCTGTTCTCCCCCTCAATAATTATTTTAAAATCAACTGTTTTTTTTTGTTAAAAATCACCTTTGTAAAGTGATATATTCTTTATTATCAAAAAAAACCATTAATTTTGCAGCCGGAAAAAGCATTCTGGCTGCAAACCCGCTCAGAATCCTGGCGGCGCTATAGCAGAGCCAGCTACATCCTTCCCTTCAGAGAAAGGAAGGTTTGGTTAGAATGTGGAGCTCCCTTTGGGAAGGGATAATCTTCTATCATTTACAAATAGAAATATATAAAAGAAGAAAAGGATATAAGGTGTATGATAAAAAAAATGCATTATTTAGATAAAAAAATGAAATTTCGTAAATTTATGCTGTTAGGTGCCCTAGGGGTAGCGCTCCTAACCGCTACATCTTGCGGCGCACCGAAGAATGTAGCCTACTTTCAGGATTTAAACAACAATCCTGATACCGTTATCACCCTGCAGAACAAAGTTATTACTGTAAAGCCTACCGATAAAATCTATATTGGGGTCAAGAGTAAGGATCCGCAGATCTCACAGCTCTTCAATCTTACAGGCGGTACAAACAGCGGTGGTACTTACAATATGTCGCAGGATGCCTATTACTATACAGTAGATAGCAAGGGAGAAATCGATTTCCCAGTTGTGGGAAAGATGCAGGTGGCTGGTCTCACCCGTGAGCAGATTGCCGAAAAGATAAAGAAGTCATTGGTTGATGCAAGTCTTGTGAAAGACCCAACTGTAACTGTAAGTCTCAGCAACCTCCATTATTCTATGATGGGTGAAGTGGCAAAGCCAGGTCAGTATGCCATCGAAGAGGAAAAGGTGACTATCCTCGATGCCATCAGCAAGGCAGGCGATCTCACCATCCAGGGACGCAGAAACGATGTGATGGTACTCCGTCAGGAAAACGGCCACCAGAAAGTTTACAAAATCGACCTCTGCTCCGGCAAGGATATCTTCAGTTCTCCTGCTTACTATCTCCAGCAGAACGATGTGGTATATGTTACACCTAACGATACCAAGAAGAGAAGCTCTACTCTCAATGGAAATACTGTGCAATCTACGGGATTCTGGATGAGCATCTCATCTCTCATCGTTACCATTCTCACATTCTTGAAAGTTAATTAATATCAACAAAAAATGATACAGAATACAACTCCGGCGAATCAGCCAGCACAGCCAAATCCGATGGCTCGACCTAACCAGGAAGAGGATTTCATCCGTATTCAGGATCTCCTCTATCTCTGTCTGACACAGTGGCGTTGGTTCATCCTCTCACTGGTTGTAACCTGCGGCATCGCCATTTATTACAACCTCACCACCCCTAATGTATATCAGCGCACTGCATCCCTGATGATCAAGGATGAGAGCAAGGCGCAGGGCATTGGCAGCGATGTAGCTTCCATGTTCTCCGATATGGGTATGGGAAACATGAAGAGCAATGTAAACAATGAACTCATTGCCATTCAGTCACCAGCCGTTCTCCTCGAGACTGGTAAGAGATTGAAACTTGATGTGGATTATGCCATCGATGGACGTTTCCATAAGGAGGCACTCTATGGCGCAGATCTCCCAGTCACAGTAGATTTCGTAGGATTCACCGATGAGCAGAGCGGAAGCTTTAAGCTCCAGCTCAAGGGCGATGGCTCTTATGTTATCAGTAAGCTCAAGGGAGTTACCCGTGATAATCTCCCAGTAGATGACAGTGATGAAATCACCGGTAGAATCGGACAGATCATTCGCACTCCATTGGGTAAGATTAAGGTGGATAAGGCTCCTGCCTTCACACAGTTTGTTTCTGGTGAAGACGAACCGGTACTCTATGTATCACGTTCCAATGTTTATGCAATGACCGACCGTATCAAGGGTTCCCTCTCTGCTAGTCTGAGCGATGTGAAATCTACCGTCATCGACCTTACTTATAAGGATGTGCTTGCTAAGCGTGCAGAAGATGTCATCAACAACATCATCATCGTTTACCGCAAGAACTGGTTGGAGGATAAGAACCAGATGACCATCTCCACCTCTCACTTCATCACTGAGCGATTGGGCGTCATCGAGCGTGAGTTGGGCGATGTTGATAAGAATATTTCAGCCTTCAAGAGCAGCAACCTGCTGCCTGATGTAGAGGCTGCCGCACAGCAGTATATGCAGAAGAGCACCGAGGTTGATAAGCAGATTATGGATCTCAATTCCCGTCTCGCCATCGCTCAGTATATCCGAAATTATCTTACTGGTAAGGTTGGCAAGAACCAGCTTCTTCCATCTAATACCGGTATCGAGAGCCCTGGTATCGAACAGCAGATTACCGAGTACAATAAGAGTCAGTTGGAGCGCAACAATATCGTCGCCAACTCCAGCGAGCAGAACCCATTGGTAGCAGATTATGATCAGAGCCTTACCTCTATGCGCAAGAGCATCTCTGCTAGTCTCGATAACTTCGTGGTAACCCTGAAGACTGAGTTGGGCACCCTCCAGGCTAACGAGGCTGCTACTACTTCTCAGATTGCCAGCAATCCTAACCAGGCGAAGTACCTGCAGACTGTTGGCCGTCAGCAAAAAGTTAAGGAGGCGTTGTATCTCTTCCTTCTCCAGAAGCGTGAGGAGAACGAGTTGTCTAAGGCGTTTACCGCATACAATACCCGTATCATCACCCCTCCAACAGGAGACAACACCCCTGTGGAGCCGGTTCGTCGCAAGATCTTGCTCATCGCTTTGGTATTGGGCTTCCTTATTCCAATGGTAGTCATCTATATCCGTGAGAAGGCAAATACCACCGTTCGTGGCCGTAAGGATCTCAAGAAGGTCAACGTACCATTCCTCGGCGAGATTCCATTCTCTATCAGCCGCAAGAACCGTCCAACTCTCGAGCAGCGCATCAAGTTCTGGAAGAAACCTAAAGAGGTTCGTATGATTGTGGTGAAGGCAGGCAAGCGCGATATCGTCAACGAGGCTTTCCGCGTATTGCGTACCAACTTCGAGTTCACCATCGGAACCCATCCGGAGCAGAATGTCATCGTGTTCACTTCATTTAATCCAGGTTCTGGTAAGAGTCATATTGCTGCCAATATGGCGATGTCGCTCGCTATCAAGAAAAAGAAAGTTTTGTTGATAGATGGTGACCTCCGCCATGGTTCAACCTCTATGTTGATTCATAGTCCGGGCGAGGGATTGAGCGATTACCTGAATGGTAGAATCGCCGACATCCACGACATCCTCTATAAGGGTGAAGAAAACGGATTGGTTAAGAATTTTGATGTGATTCCTATTGGAACCATTCCTCCCAACCCAACCGAGCTTCTCTTCACTCCATTGCTTGAGCAGATGATTAAGACCATGCGCGAGGAGTATGATTATGTATTCATCGACTGTCCACCTATCGAGGTCGTCGCAGATACCCCAATATACGAACAGTTTGCCGATCGTACAATCTTCGTGGTTCGTGCCGGCTTGATGGAGCGCAGTATGTTGCCTGAGGTGAATGCCCTCTACAAGGAGAAGAAGTTCAAGAACATGACATTGATTCTGAACGGAACCAAGGCACAAGGTGGCAGATATGGCAGCCACTACGGCTATGGTTACGGCTATGGTTATGGCTATAACTATAATAAGGAAAAGAATGGGGGGGCAAAATCTTAAATAATTGGATTATAGAATAATAGAAACAAATGTTTAAATTCTTCCAGAAAATATTTAATCAGAGTATGCCATCAGGGGAGCGAGAGCTTCTCCCTGGTGGCATTGATTTTCATTGTCATATCCTTCCAGGGGTAGATGACGGGTTTCAGGATCCGGAAAAGAGTCTGGAGCAGTTGAGAATCTATGAGGCGATCGGCATGAAGGAAGTGTGGTTCACCCCACATATTATGGAGGATGTACCGAATGAGCCGGAAGAACTCCGCCGTGTCTTTGCAGATTTCAAGGAGAAGTATCTTCAGGATTTTGCCCAGCGACATCCGGGATATCAGGCAGAAGGAGCGAAGCAATCTTCTGCGACTGATGCCGAACCGTTGCGATTGCATCTGGCTGCCGAGAACATGTTGGATGCTCTTTTCGAGCGTAGATTAAAGGCGAACGATCTTCTTCCGTTAGCCGAAAAGTATCTCTTGGTAGAGACTAGTATATTCGCCCCACCGATGAATTTCCGAGGCTTGTTGGAGCGCATCAAGAATAAAGGCTATACCCCGATTCTTGCTCATCCCGAGCGCTATCTGTATATGAAGAAAGAGGATTACGAGGCTTTGAAGTCGCAGGGCATCAAGTTCCAGCGCAACCTGTTCAGTCTGAAGGGGCAGTATGGTGAGCGGGTTCAGAAGCGTTGCCGTCAGCTTCTGAAGTGGCAGATGTATGATTTCGTAGGCACCGATCTCCACCGCCTCTCGCGATTGGAGTAAAAATGGCAGCCGAGGACGGGCTAAAAGCCCCCAAGTACCTAGGTGCCTCAAAGAACGTAACCCCGGCGGATTTGCGTTCTTGAAAAAGTAAAAAAGGGTGCGCCATAGACTTATGACACACCCTCTTCTTTTTATCCTCTGCAGGATTGGACACAAACTGCAGAAGCAATTGCGGTTAAAACCGTAATAATCAAATCAATGATTTTTTTAAGAGTTTCTTTTTTCATAGGCACAATCAGATTTATAGGAAAATAATCATTCATCATTAAGAATCATAAAGTAATCAGAAAGGAAACAATTCAGCCGCATTAAAGCACGGACACTCCTTAGGAGTGGCACCCGGCAAATCCCTATGCCCAACGATTTCAGCCTGAGGAAACAGAATCTTCAACTGTAGCAGCAGATGACGAATCACCCTGTACTGAGCATGCGTCAGTGTGTTGGCAGGGCGCCCCTCCTCATCCAAGCCACCCTCGTAGCAGATACCGATAGAACATCTGTTGTAAGGTCTGGCATGAGCACCCACCTCCAGCAGTTTTCTGAACTGCGTCAGGCTGCCATCCTTTCTGCAGTAGAAGTGATACCCCACGGTGCGGAAACCACGAGCCTTGTGGTCACGGAGAAGCTGCTTCTCCGTATAGTTGCGGTTGCATTTGGTTGCACTGCAGTGAATCACCAGAAAACGGACACTCTGGGGAGAATCCATCATTTTGCCGTCTTCGTTGTAGGCAAGGAGAAGGTGCTCATTGAGCACCTCCTCATCACCAATGGTCATAGGAAATTTTTCAGTTACCATCGTTTAGAGTTCTTTAAGATTCATTCAATCAATCAGTTAGTAAATCTAGAGACTTACGTTATCACCAGATTCGGAGCCGCCAGTATCCTTACCAGGTTCCTGCGACCCCGTTTGCGAGCCGCCCTGCTGAGGGGTGTTGGTACCTCCCGATCCTCCCTGCGAACCATTCGGATCGGTAGTAGTACCGCCACCACCATCATCAGAGCCATTTTTCTTCTTCTTGGGTGTATGCCTTTTCAGGTTGGCATCCAAGTTCAGATTCACGAAGCGGAAGTTTCCGGTAGCACGTGCTCTCATTCTCACGCCCAGAACATTCTTGAGCACCGAGAAATCATCCTCAGTAGCTGCACCCTCCTTGTTCTTGATGCCAATGTAGAAAATGGCGAGGTTGTCCAGTTTCACGTTCTTACCAGCGAGCAGAAGCTCCTTGATGTGTACCACGGCATCAGTCAGGATGCCCTGAATGGTGCCGGCAGAGAAAGGCGAATTGAAGGTGTGCATCTGTTCTGCCAGAGCTTCCAGGTCAATCGTCTCAATAACGTGAGGCTTGGCATAATACTTGCCGTAAGCCTTCTCGTTCTTCTTGTTGTTGTTTTTCTTTAAATCGTACTCGATCATAAGGCATTAAAGGTTTTGGTTGTTGTTGTGTTTCTGTTAAGCGCTGCGCTATGAGACAGAGTACCGGCGGAAGGGCCCGATCCGCGAAGTGTTTCTGAATCACGATGCAAAGATACTACATTGCCAACCCCCCAAAGTACAATGGATATACGATGGTAGTACGATAGCCACCGAAATGGGCAAAGCCACTTTTCTGAGTACGATTCAAGGGTGGTCAGCCCCCTTATGGCTCGCCCAGATACTCGTAGATCAGCATCACCATCCGTCGGCTGAAAGTCTTGTCCCTGGGATGATAGCCTTCGTTCCTGAGCGCCGTTACCAGTGGAGTACAGTGGTTGATGAGTCTCATCAGATGATTCACAGCCACATGCTTGGATTGCATAGGATAGTAGAGCCATGCCAGCTCGAACTTATTGTATATTTTTATCTTCATGTGATAGGTATTTTTTGAAATGATACTCTTCATTGTTCAAGACGTCACTGAGAGGTCGTCAGAACGTCTCCAAGAGGTCGTCAGAACGTCACTGAGCACCCCTCAGAAGCATCCTGACGCATCGTCAGAAGCATTCCGGCGACCTCTCAGAACGTCACTTACTTTTTCTTCTTCTTATCATCCTGTATTTTGATATTCAGATCCATCAGATAACTATTCTTCTGGCATCCGTCCCATTCCGATGGCGAGATGATCGCCTCGATGTTGATTTCGCCCGGCTGCTTCTCTATCACCGCCCATCCGTTGCCGTAAGAGCGGTGAATCTTCCTGAATCCCAGACTGATCATCACGCTCGCCAGGTTCTGCTGAGCCAGATTGTGGTTCATCGCATTGCAGCAGCCGATGCGCTCCATGATCTCGGAAGAGAAGCGGAACTTGATGAGACTCGGATCCGTGTCAGGCTGAGGTACACGATAGTAGCGCAGGATCTGGTCGGACATCAGGTTCACGCCCATGAACATCTCGTTGTGCGCCTTCATCTCCTGGATGTCCTCGTTGGTCAGCCAATATACCCAACCATCCTCCTTCTTCTTCTGTCGCTCCGTCACCTCCTTGCCCAGAGCCACTGCCTGGCTATATACGTGGGTATAGTCGATCGGGTTGCTGATAGGGCTCACGATGTTCTCCACCAGCCAAGGGCAGTAGCGGCGGTTCTCAGGGTCTGTAATCAGGTGCATCGTATTGCTGGTGCCGCAGAGCGCCGCACGGTGCATCAGTTCTGAGCGGTACTTATCGTAGGGGCGACGGATGGAGAACACCAGTTTGGTGACGTTGCTCTTGAAGGCACTCTGGTTCTTTCCCGTCACCTGGTCCAACTCATCGCAGCACATCAGCGCCTTGCTGGCGAAGGCTTCCATCACATCCTTGTCGGTATAGTTGGCAGTAGATTCATTGATGAAGTACTTGCGCAGGATAGGAGGCAGGGTGTAGTAGAAGGAGGTAGTCTTGAAAATGCCGCCCCTGCCCACGAAGATGAGCATGGTCTGCGCCACCACGTTCGGCGTTACCCATGCCACCACCATTGCCACGAGCCATTTCTTGAAGTAATATCTGAATCGCTCCTGGGTATGACCGTAGCCCGGACAGTAAGCCACTGTCACTCTGTCGGCAAGTTCAGAGATGTAATCCTTCTTGCCGTCCCATTTGGGCAGATTCGAAAGATAGTCGTACATCGGGTCCCAAGGCTCGCTGAAGTCGCTGTTGATCACGGAGTGCAGCTTCTGTGGAGTAATCGCCAGCCCCTCCTCATCCATTTTCGACCAGATGGAGTTCTCGATGTTGTCGTCTATCTGCGTCCAGTGATGGAACTTGCCTTTCAGGCTCAGGCTGAGGATCTCATAGTATCCGGTCACCATGTTGTGATGGAACTCATATCGCATGCTGAGCCACTGCTTGATTACCTTGGCAGAAGGGCGTTTGCCGTAGGTCTCACCCTTCTCGTAGAAGTGCCAGGTGCCTTTTCTCTCCACGTGCTTGTAGCAGGAGTTGATTACGCTCGCCGTATCGGGATAGTCCTTGCTGAAGTGCTCGATGGCATAGTTGAGCACCTCCTGCTGGTCGATGCCGTATCTCAGGCAGATGTTGCCGAAATGGCAGACATAGCCGTTGTGGAGTTTACTTTCGAAGACATATCCCTGGTCAGCCATCATTTTCAGGATCTTTTCAGCGGCTTGTTCCATACTAGGCACACCTTTTGCTAATAGAATCATTTTCTGGGATGGCTTTTTGCGGGTGCGTTTCGCATACTTCGCCTGCAGCGCCTTCTTGGTATAGAGCTTCTTCAGGTCTTTCAGGTTCAGGCTAAAGATCAGGGCATTCCAGTTGAAATAGGCATGGGAGTCGTAGGCAAGTCCGCACATGCGGGTGATGTCCGTGCACTTGTCATCGGCAGTGATGCCGAGCAGCGCATTGTAGTACTCCATCGCCTTCTGCAGGTTGGCCTCGAAGAGTTCCAGAGCCGAGAGCTCATCATCATCCACGCTGTCGTAGCTGGCGATGATGCGGAATCCACGTCCGCTTGCCGTAACGAAGAGCACCTTGGTGTGCGGATCCGCCTTCGCCTTGCGGATGCACTCCTCCATGAGCTGTGCGTCCACGTGGTCGTAATCCAGGGCGATGTTGCGAAGCACCTTCTTGATGTTTCGCATCTCCTTGCCGTAACCATCCATCAGAGCAGCCACAGTGATGCCCGGCATCTGGATTTTCACCTCCTGTGCAAGCTGCTTGCTGATGGCGAGGCGCTGACGGTACTCCAGGGTACGTGCCTGGGTGAGAGGATCCTTGGTGATGATTCTCTCTAACTCCTCCCAGCTGGTGAGAGGACGACTTTCGCTTGATGCGATAGCGTAGAAGAAAGAGGGCAAGATAGCCTCTGCATTCTCTTGATTGTTTGATGTTGTAGGTATCATCATTACTATTGTTTAAAATTGTAAGTGTTTATGCTGATAAAGGCATCAAGGATACAGGTGTGTGAAGGGGGGATATGAAAAAACTAGCGTTAAAACACTGTTAAAAACAGTATCTAACTAGTTGATATTCATTTCTTTTATCTTTCGCGTACGCTGTTATATCAAAGATGTTAAGCCACCCCCTTCACATAAGCGTATGATTTGACGTGATTGTCAACTGGGTACAAAGGTAAGACAAAGAATTGAAATAACCAAACGCGGTTTCCGTATATCGGAAACCGTTAAAATTAATTTAAATAGTTATGAAATTATTAGACTTTTTTAGACAAGCAATGGCATCTGTCATTCAGTTTGCAGGGAAAAAAAGGTGTAGCCCGTTCCCTCGAAGTGTTCAACCATTTACTCCGTCTGGTTCATGACTGGGTACAGAAAGCCGTCAACAACGGCAGTCTTCAGGATCCTCATCACACCTGGGTGTTGAACAACAAGGATCTTCCCGATGCTTATGGGGTATCGGGAGGATTCATACGTCGTGGTCTGAACGACGATTTTGACCCCTCATTGAGTGATGCGATCCGAATGACGGTCTGGTTATTGGATCATGCTTTTCCTGTGACGGATCATCCAACGGAGCGAGAGGAGAAAGAATCAGAGAAGCAGCGAGTAGAGTTGCTTTTATCTCTGACGGATGCGATGTTGTCAGACAGTGAGCACATCTCGCATCATCACCGTAAACTCTTCAGTGCCCCCTTGAAGGATTTGGTTCTGAAGTACTTCTCGTCACCAGGCGGAGCAAAAGATTAATCCCCCACGAATCCCTCCTCTCTCTCTCTCTCATGATTCCTTAGCTCCAGACAATCGCAACTCTGTTGCGTAAGCACTCTCAGCCAGGGATAAGGCAATCAATGAAATAAGTGGTGAAGAGCAGGTCGCAAGGAATTTGTTCTCCTGGACCGGGATTGTTTTTTTTGTTAAAATCGTAGAAATGCTTGGTTGTTTGGAAGAATTGATGTATATTTGCAAATAAATAGATAGCGTTTGATTATGGCAAGAAAATTATATCCTATAGGAATTCAGACATTTGAGCGTATCCGCAAGGAGGATAAGTTCTATGTAGATAAGACGGAATATGTCTATCGTATGACCCATACGGATGGAAAGTTTTTCTTCTTGAACCGACCACGCCGTTTCGGCAAGTCGCTGCTGGTTTCCACTTTCAAGAGTTATTTCGAAGGCAAGAAGGAACTGTTCAAGGGGCTTGCCATTGAGGAGCTGGAGAAAGAGTGGAACGAGTATCCTGTACTGCACTTCAGTTTGGCTGGAGGCAAACATATGGAGAAGGAACAGCTGGATCAATACCTCTTATATATATTGAAGGAAAATGAGGATAGGTTTGGAGTGGATTGTGATTCTCCAGCCCCAAACGTTCGTTTGCTCAACTTGATAAGAACAGTTACTGCAAAGACTGGCAAGCAGGCTGTGGTGCTCATCGATGAATATGACGCTCCGCTGCTGGATGTGGCGCATGAAAAGGAAAAACTCGATGTGTTGCGCAATACGATGCGCAATTTCTACAGTCCCTTGAAAGATTGCGAGCCATTGCTCCGTTTTGTGTTTCTTACGGGCATCACGAAGTTCTCGCAGCTCAGCATCTTCAGTGAGCTGAACAATATCAAGAATGTGAGCATGGACGAGCCTTATGCCGGTATCTGCGGCATCACCAAGGAGGAAATGTTGACCCAGATGAGCGATGACATCGATGCTCTTGCTGAGCATCTGGAACTGAACAGGGAGGAGACCATCCAGGAGCTGAAAGACCATTATGATGGTTATCACTTCTGCTGGCCATCGCCTGATGTCTTCAATCCTTACAGTTTGTTGAATTGCTTTGCTGATGGCAGAATGGATGATTACTGGTTCGGATCGGGCACACCTACCTATCTCATCAATATGATGAGAAAGTATGAATTCTTGCCTGCTGACCTTGGCGAAACCATAGAGGTGGGCAAGAAGGACTTTGATGCCCCCACCGAAACGATGACCACCATCGTACCTTTGCTCTATCAGAGCGGGTATGTCACCATCAAGGGATATGACAAGCCTACAAAATTGTACCTGTTGGCATTGCCTAACCAGGAGATAAGGGTGGGGCTATATGGAAGTCTCTTGCCTCATTATCTGACGGACAAGTCGGCGAAGGCTAACACGACCATCGCCAAGATGTCGGTATTGGTAAAGAAGGGGGATATGGATGCTGCCTTCTGCCTGTTGAACGACTTTCTGGAGACGGTGCCTTATTGTGACAACACCAACTACGAGGGGCATTGGCAGCAGTCGCTCTACATTATGTTTGCCCTGCTCACCAACTATCGCATCATAGTGGAGCAGCATACGGCAAAGGGCAGAATCGATATCACGCTGGAGACTGCTGATACCATCTACGTGATGGAGCTGAAGTTCAACAAGAGTGCCGAGGAGGCTCTCGCCCAGATAGAGGCAAAACACTATGCCGATGCTTTCAAGATGAGCGGCAAGAAGGTGGTGAAGATAGGCTTGAACTTCTCTGTGAAGGACGAGGTGAACAGCCTGGAATGGAAAATAGTATCTTGAATGAACATCCCCCATTCTTACTTTGATGTAAGGGTGGGGGATGCTTTTTTGTTCAAAAGCGTTTGCTTTTCGTTCAGTTTTTGTTTTTTCTTGCAAAAATGTGAGGGAGATTCGATGTTTATTCGTATTTTTGCAGGTGGATAGTGTGTCCTGAGACAGAATGAAGTCTGATATTGGCTATATCTGATAGATTTCTG
>ERZ791709.119-NODE-119-length-42175-cov-67.0107_pt1 | contig 42175 bp, 33 predicted proteins | sample MGYA00509955_ERZ791709 | MGnify/ENA primary metagenome ERZ791709 (study PRJEB30046, sample SAMN00715153) | human gut metagenome | study: EMG produced TPA metagenomics assembly of the A metagenome-wide association study of gut microbiota in type 2... | reverse complement strand
CATATCATTATCTAAGAAGATGGAACTAGTTTTCACTTTTTGGCATAAAATATTTAATAGTTATCTGATTAATCAAACTAAGCCGTGAGCCTCAACGCTTGCGGCTTTTTTCGTTTTTATACCATCCATAGACAAGAGAGCACAGGACAAGACACACTTATTTGCCCACATAGACCAATCCATTCCAAAACCATCCTACAGCACCCATAAATAGCCTCAACTTTTTCACCTGCATATTTAGTTAGGAAACATCATATCTCAAAAATTCAGAAGACAAGAGAAAAGAGAGAAAGACTAAAAATAAGAGTTTTACACATTTATATATGCCCCCCTACTTTATCCCCCATGTGTTCTACGAAAGGCGGTGGACTATACTTTAGTCCCCTCCTCACACTTAGAAAGAAAAATAGATATAGAAAATAGTCATGTAATAGCAACTATATTTATTTTGAGATTATAAACAACATTATTCACTTCTAATTTATTGAGATTATGAACAACATTATTTTATTGCCACAGGCACAGAGAACAAATCACATCGAGGATGCAGTTATCTTAGACGAGTTTAAAGCTGAGAATCACTTTATCGAGGCTAACACGCAAGAGGTAACTTTCGAGCATTTGAAGAACGATTGCATTACTCCTGTTTTTGCTAAGGACAACGAGTTGACCATCAACCACGCTGACTTTATCGAGACCATTGAGGATGCTACCAGAACTTTCTTCCATGGTCAAAAGGTTGGAACTCCAAATATTCGAGTTTCCCACGTAATCAAAGGAAGAATACCAGAAGCCGTGAGAAAGCCAGCCAATCAACTCTTGGATTCAGACAAGACCATCTACTACGAGCGTGCAGCATTCAGCATTGACATTCCTACGGTCTTTGAAACTGTAATGGGTAACAAGCTGAACCTGTCCATCGTAGGAGTTAGAGCATACAATCAGATGAACTTATATTCCAAGAAATCACCAGAGCTATTCAGACTAGCTATCGGTTTCAAGAATCAAGTTTGCTGCAACATGTGCATCTTTACAGATGGCTACAAAGAGGATTTGAGAGTGACATCAACCAATGGACTCTATCGTGCAGCCTTGGAGCTATTCAACAATTTCAATCCTGCTAGACAACTTCAACTACTCCACTCGTTAGGGAATACCACCATGAACGAGCATCAGTTTTGCCAGATACTTGGCAAGATGAGACTCTATCAGTGCTTACCTAATTACTATCAGAGAAACATTCCTAAGATGTTGCTAACTGATACACAGATTAACAGTGTAGCTAAGGCATACATCAATGATGAGAACTTTGGAAGCTTTGGCGAGGACATCAACATGTGGAAGTTCTACAACCTGTTAACAGGAGCGAACAAGTCTAGCTATATAGACTCATTCTTGGATAGAAGCCTCAACACCACCCAAATAGCTCTTGGCATCAACGCAGCTTTACAGGGTGATGAAAAATATAGATGGTTTATTAGTTAATATAAGACAGGACATCTATCAGCATAATGGTAGGTGTCCTGCTATTTAAAAGGTAAAGGACGCTTCATTGATATATGTAGCAATGAGAGAAAATCAACTTGAAATGTTAAATCTCAACATATATTAGAAGAAAGACTGACAATTCCTTGGTCAATCAAACAATTATTGCTAAATTTGCACCAATTCTACAAGGAGTAGAAGTACATATTTAGAATGAGCGTTTGACGTTATCTTAACATAGAATCTGGACAATTCTAACGACATAGGTAACAGGTCAAGGTGCTCATGCTTTCATGTTGCATATATATACCCATATATATAACACATGGAGCATGGGCTATTGTCTGTTTATATGTCGCAAGCAGTCCAGAGCTTTATGTTAGTAAACACCAATAGTCCCCATGCTCCTTTCTTTATGTGTAGAAAACAATAATCTACAAAAGCCTATCTGGTGGGGATATAAAGGCACATAGTTGCACAATTATGAGAAAAATTCTTTTATCTCTGTTGTCTATGGCTATGCTCACAACTGTTTTTGTTGGTTGCAAGAGTAAAGCAGAAAAAGCAATAGAAGAAATGCGAGGCATCACCCAACAATTTATTGTTGACATGAACAATGCCCAATCTAAAGAAGAAGCTTTACAAATTCTAAAAGCTTACGAAGAAAGAGGCAAATATGAAGAAATGAAGCTGTCTGAGGAGGATAAAAAAGAATATCTCCAAAAATCAAATTGGGAAGACATTCAAGAGAATCAAAGACTCCAAAAAGAAGCTCAACAGGCTATAGAAAATGCAAAAAAAAGATTTAGAGGAAAATGAAAAAAATTCTTATCACAAGCGCACTTTTTTGCTTAGCAGTTTGCAATTCTTTTGCATATAGAGACAAGCCTGCCGATTTAGATGCTGATACTTCTATGTCTACTATAGGAATAATTCTCGCTCTAATATTTGGAATCATCTTTGTGCCAATAGGATTCTCTTCTAGTGGAGATAAAAAATTTGGATGGTTATGTGTGTTACTCGTTGGTGCAGCTATTCTTGCTTTATTTATGAAATGCTCTTAACCATTCCGACAACTACAAGCCAACTTCTACTTTCATGTGGAGGTTGGCTTTATTTTTTAGCTAATATTCTTTAAATAGAAAAGTTTAGTTGCCAATATGGTTGCAAATTCAAAGAAAAGCATTATCTTTGCACAAAAACATAAATAATGTTTATATGACAGAATACAAGAGACAAGACATCACAACTGAACTTCGTGGTGCACTTCAAGAAGTGAAAGACCATATCGAGGGAAAGAAACGGCTTCAATCCTTAGATAGTCTTCTTGATGAACTATAAGAGATATGGGGTTCTCTCTATAAAATGAATCCCAATATTATTGGCAAAGTACGTAACTATCGTACCCAAGCAAAAAGGATGATTGTTGACTCATTGTTGACTAATTTCATTCTATCAGTGTTCATTAACAGGTTGATAAATAGCATAAAAAGACTTGTAGCTCAGTTGGTTACACCTTGCTAAGTCCGCAGGAGTTAGTAAGGCTCGGAACAGACTCATAATCTGGAGGTCCTAGGTTCAAGCCCTAGCTGGTCCACTTTGAAAATCAAGCAGTTAAGCAGAAAGTGCTTAACTGCTTTTTTCGTTGCTGGTTTGCTTGAATTTGGTCTATTTGTTTTTGCGTAAACAAAAAAAACATTAAGAGGGCGATTTGGACTTTTGCAACCAAGTTGCAGAAACCTTTTCGTAATTTTGCAACCGAAATAGAAAAAGGAACTGAATGTTCCGGGGTATATAGAACTAAAAGTATTGCAAAATTATGGAAGAAATGAAACTTTCTCACGAACATCATCATGAATGCCATTGTGAAGATTCTCACGAACATCATCATGAGCACAATCATGACTGCTCATGCTCCACAGAAGAACATGAGCACCAGGGGTGCGGTTGCCACCACCATCATCATCATGAAGAAGGCGGTTTGAAATCCAAACTCTTTCTGATTGGAGCTACCATCATCCTCCTGATTATCGCTGTTTTCATCGAAAAGAATTACGACCTGGCTACCTGGCAGTTGCTCCTCGTCTATCTCATTCCTTATTTATTAATAGGACACGAGACGCTGGGCGAAGCTGCAGAAGGTATTGCCAAGGGCGATATGTTTAACGAAAACTTCCTGATGGCTATTGCAACCATCGGAGCACTTTGCATCGGATTCTTTCCTGGATCAGACACAGAATTTCCAGAGGCTGTCTTTGTGATGCTCTTCTTTCAGGTAGGCGAACTCTTCGAAGGATATGCGGAAGGAAAGAGCCGCGACAGTATTTCGCATCTGATGAATATCCGACCAGATGTAGCGAATGTTGAAAGAAACGGAAAAGTAGAGGCCGTTTCGCCGGAAGACGTCAAGATAGGAGAAACTATCGTAATCCGTCCGGGAGAGAAAGTGCCTCTGGATGGCGTTGTCATTGAGGGCAATTCAGCCTTGAATACTGTTGCCCTGACGGGAGAAAGTATGCCACGGGATTTGAACGAAGGCGATACTATTATGTCTGGATGCATCAACCTGTCGGGAGTGGTTCGTGTACGCACCACCAAGAGTTTTGGCGAAAGTACCGTATCCAAGATTATTTCTCTGGTAGAGAGTGCAGACAAGAACAAGTCGAAAAGCGAGGCTTTCATCACCCGTTTCGCCCGAGTCTATACTCCTATCGTTGTTTTCGCAGCCATTGCCCTGGCTTTTATTCCTCCATTCCTGGCAGCAACAGGAATCGTAGGTGAAGGAACCTTTGGCGAGAACTTCCCATTATGGCTCAACCGCGCCCTGATATTCCTAGTAGTTTCCTGTCCTTGCGCCCTGGTCATCAGCGTGCCCCTCACCTTCTTTGGCGGCATCGGCGGAGCATCCCGGAACGGTATTCTCATCAAGGGCAGCAACTATATGGATGCTTTAGCCAAGGTGGGAACCGTAGTGTTCGACAAGACGGGTACCTTGACCCACGGAGAGTTTGCCGTAGCTGCTGTTCATGCAGATGCTTCCTGCCCAGACCATTCATCCCATGATGCAGATAATGTACATATTGGCGAATATTCTGACAAGGAGAAAATCCTGCTTCATCTGGCAGCTCATGCTGAACATTTCACTACCCACCCTATCGGAGCAGCCCTGCGTACTGCCTTCCCTCAAGAAGCAACGGATGGCTGCGAGGTGACCGATGTAGAGGAGATTGCCGGACAAGGTATCCGTGCCAAAGTGAACGGCAAGGTGGTTTGCGTGGGCAACAAGAAGATGATGGAAAACATCGGCGCAAAATGGCACGACTGCAACCAGGTGGGAACCATCATCCACATCGCCATTGATGGCAAGTACGCAGGACATATTGTGATCAACGACACCCTTAAGGAAGGAAGCGCCCATGCCATCAGAGAGCTGAAAGAACTGGGAGTAGAGAAAACGGTAATGCTGACGGGCGACCGCAGAGAAGTGGGAGAAGATGTTGCCCACAAACTGGGACTGGACGAGTGCCGCGCAGAACTGCTGCCAACCGACAAGGTTTCGCATGTAGAGCAACTGCTGAAGACAAAACCGGCAGGCAAGACGCTCGCTTACGTAGGCGACGGCATCAACGATGCCCCTGTATTGAAACGTGCCGATGTGGGCATTGCCATGGGTGGACTTGGAAGCGATGCAGCCATCGAAGCTGCCGATGTAGTACTGATGGATGATGACCCTAGAAAGATTGCCCTTGCCGTGAAGATAGCCAGAAGAACCATTCATATCGCTCACGAGAACGTGATATTTGCCATCGGAGTAAAGGTTGCCGTACTGATTCTCGCCACCATCGGTCTCGGCACCATGTGGATGGCTGTCTTTGCCGATGTAGGTGTTACGGTACTGGCTGTATTGAACGCCATGAGAAGTTTGGGTAAAAATCGTCTTTTTTATCGTTAAATACCAAAATAAGTTGTATCTTTGCAACCGAATTGCAATATACAATACTGAATGGTTATGTATAAAAAAGACATTTTGACTATGAATAAGATTATCAAACTCATCTTCGTGCTCTGCTGCTTCTGCGGCATTGCACAGGCTCAGCCTCAACGTCCAAAGCTCGTTGTAGGCATCGTTATCGACCAGATGCGATGGGATTATCTCTATCGCTACTACGCCCGCTACGGCGAAGGCGGATTCAAGAGAATGCTCGGCGAAGGATTCAGCGTGGAAAACTGCAAGATTCCTTATATCCCTTCGGTTACAGCCATCGGACACACTTCTATCTGGACCGGTTCCGTGCCTTCTATCCACGGAATCGCCGGAAATAACTTCGTGAAGGATGGAAAGGTTGTGTACTGTACTGCCGACGATACCGTCAACCCGGTAGGTTCAGACAGCAAGGCGGGCAAGATGTCGCCTCGCAATCTGTGGGTAACCACCATCGGCGATGAACTCCGTCTGGCTACCAACAACCGCTCTAAGGTGATTGGTGTAGCCTTGAAAGACAGAGCATCCATCCTCCCTGCGGGCCATCACGCCAATGGCGCTTTCTGGTTTGATGACAAGTCGGGCAAGTTCATCACCAGTACTTTCTATATGGATAAGTTGCCAGAGTGGGTGAACAAGTTCAACAAGCAGAAACTCCCAAACAAGTATCTTTCAAAGAAATGGGAGACGCTCTACCCTATCGATTCCTACAAGGAGAGCACCAGCGATGACAACAACTACGAGAATGGAATCGCTGAGGGCGAGAAGGCTGTATTGCCACTCGATCTGCCTACCTTATATAAAAAGCATGGTTACAAGATTCTCCGCAGTACCCCATTCGGCTGCAACCTGACTTTCGATATTGCCAAGGCAGCCATTGAGGGAGAAAATCTGGGTAGAAACACAGATACTGACCTGCTGACCATCAGCTGTTCAAGCACCGATTACATCGGTCATCAGGTGGGCGTAAACGCTATCGAAACAGAGGATTGCTATCTCCGACTTGATAAGGCTCTGGCTGATTTCTTCGCTTATCTCGACCAGACCGTGGGCAAGGGAAATTATCTCACTTTCCTCACCGCCGACCATGGAGGCGTGAACAACGCTACCTTCCTGCAGGATCAGCGAATCCCTGCCGGCATCTGGAACAAAAAGGGATTGGTAGAAGAGCTGAATCAGATTCTGAAAGCTAAGTTCAACACCGACAAGGACCTCGTGAAGACCATCATGAACTACCAGGTGTTCTTCAACACAGATATCATCGAGGAACTCGGTTTGGATTACGCAGCCATCAAGCAGGCAGTGGTAGATAGATTGAAGAAAGACAAGGATGTGCACTATGCCTTCGACATGGAGAAGACCTCCACAGAGAGCATTCCTGAAGAACTGAAGTTCCGTGCCATTAACGGTTATAACCGTGAGCGCAGCGGAGGTGTTCAGATTGTACTGAAACCAGGTCACTACGAATATTACAGCAGCAAGGGAACTACCCACGGAGCATGGAATCCATACGATATCCATATTCCTTGTCTGTTTATGGGTTGGGGCATCCAGCACGGCGAGAGCGCCCAGCCTCACTATATGACAGATATTGCCGCCACCATTTGCGCAATGCTTCATATCCAGGCACCTAACGGCTGCATCGGCACACCGATATTTTGAAAAAAGTAAATGCTAAAAAATAAAGGCTAGGTTTTCCTGTTTCGGGAACCTAGCCTTTATTATTTTTTCACCAAAAGAAGAAAGTCGTCTTTTTACAATAGAGACGCTACTCGCTTTCAGCAGGAATTATTCTTCATTCATGATTTCCATATATTCCTCGTAGGAAATATATCTGCCACCCATCGACTTGAGATGCGGGGTTTCCAACTGGCAATCTATCATCTTGCCTCCATGCTCCTGCAGATAACGGGCCAGGAAGATGAGGGCTATCTTAGAGCCTGACGGAACCTTGGAGAACATGCTCTCGCCAATGAAGACCTTGCCGATGGTGACGCCATAAAGTCCACCTACCAGTTCACCGGTCTCATTATCCCATACCTCCGCGCTTGCCGCAAAGCCCTGCTCATGAAGGGCGGTGAATGCCTGAATGATGTTTTCACCCAACCAGGCACCCTCTTCCTCGTAACGGCCGTTGGTCTTGCTGCAGGCACGAATCACAGCATCGAAATCCTCGTTGATGCCCACGCTGTATCGGTTCTTCCTCAGCAGGGTGCGCATGGAATGACTGATGTGGATTTCGTCCGGGAAGATGACGAAGCGCTTCATCGGACAGAACCAGAGAATCTCCGGCTGGTCGCGAAAGCTATACCAGGGAAAGATGCCGTTGCTGTAAGCCAACAGCAGGCGGTCGATGCTCAAATCGCCACCTATCGCAAAGCAACCGTCTTCATCACCATAATGCGGATCGGGAAAATAAATATCTTCCGCATTTTCATCTATCTGTAATATCATAGCTTCTTAACAATTAATCACCAGTTCCTTGCCATCGAAATCTACGCAGCCCTTACCTGCTTTCTTGAGCTTGCCAAAGAGCAGCGCCTTCATCAGGATTGGCTTCAGACGATTGCCGATGACACGGTCCATCTCGCGGGCACCATATTCCTTGGTGAAGCCCCACTCCAGGATCTTCTCGCGTGCCGCATTGGTAAGCGTGATAGAAACTCCCTTTGCTGCCAATTTTGCATCGAGCTGACGAAGCTTCTTGGCTAGAATCAGTTCTGCCATGTGCTTATCCATATCGTTGAACACCACAGTGTCGGAAAGTCGGTTGATGAACTCAGGCTTGAAGGTCTTCTTTACCTGAGCCAACATCGCCTCGCCACGGGTAACATTACCGCCGAAACCTACACTTGCCTGGGATGCATACTGCGCTCCGGCATTGGAAGTCATCACGAGGATTACGTTTCGGAAATCAGCCTTCTGACCCTTGTTGTCGGTCAATCGGGCATAGTCCATCACCTGCAGCAGGATGTTGTAAATGTCGCTATGCGCCTTCTCAATCTCATCGAGCAGGAGCACGCAGTTTGGTGTCTTGCGGATGGCATCGGTCAGAAGACCGCCATCTTCATAACCCACGTATCCGGCAGGCGAACCGATGAGCTTAGCCACGGTATGCTTCTCGGTGTATTCACTCATATCGAAACGCACCAGTTCGATGCCGAGTTCCTTAGCCAGAACACGAACCACCTCGGTTTTACCCACGCCCGTAGGACCCACGAAGAGCAGCGAAGCCATCGGCTTGTCATCATCCACCAGTCCAGCCTTCGCCATCATCACAGCCTCAACCACCTTATCCACAGCCTTATCCTGACCATAGATCTTGTCGAGTATGCGCTGGCGAAGCGTAGCCAAAGCATCGTTATTCTCATCTTTCATCGCAGCCGCATCAATCTTGCAGACCTTAATCAGAATCTGCTGGATGATTGACTTGGTAACGTAAGAGCGCTGGCGAGATTCTACCGGATGCACCTCCAGATAAGCACCCGCCTCATCCATCAGGTCAATGGCCTTGTCTGGCAGACAGCGGTTGCTGATATATTTGGCGCTGGCACGGACGGCATATTCCAGGGCGTCCTTACGATAGGTTACATTGTGGAACTTATTGTATTTATACTGCAAGCCCTCGAGGATTTTGATTGCCTCCTCCTCGGTAGGTTCCTTGATATCTATCTGCTGGAATCGGCGCACGACGCCCTTGCTCTGAGCCATGTAGCGGTTGAATTCCTCATAGGTGGTGGAACCGATGAATCGGATGTCGCCTGCCTCCAGATACTGCTTCAGCATATTTGAAGCATCCGGTCCGCCATCAGAGCCACGACCGGCACCTATCATATTATGAATCTCATCAATGTAGATGATGGTGTTGCCTTCCTTCACGGCTCCTTCCATTACCATCTTGATGCGCTTTTCAAAGTCGCCACGATATTGGGCGCCGGCAAGCATCTGTCCCATATCCATACCGTAGATGCGAGCTCCCTTGAGACGTTCGGGTACCTGATTCTCGTTGATGAGCTTGGCAAGGCCATAAACTAGGGCGGTCTTACCTACGCCCGGTTCGCCGATGTGAAGCGGATTGTTCTTCTCGGCACGGCAGAGCACCTGGATGGTTCTATCCAGCTCCTGCTCTCTGCCGATGAGCGGATTATGTTCCTCCACCTGATCAGAAATACAGGTAACCAACTGGTGCCAATCCTGAGGCTGTCGGCTTCTACCCTCCTCTTCATCTTCATCATAATCGTTGTCATAATCGTCCTCATCATATCCATCGCCCATCAGGAGGGTTTCGTCTCCCGGTTCGTTATCGAGCGGATAATAGCTATCCACACTCGCCAGGAATTCGCCCTGACGGTCGCCCACATTCTTGCACAACAGAAATGCAGCTTCAGAGTTCTGCAAGCCAAACATTGCCTGTACGAAATGAGGCACGTTCACGAGTTTTCTATCTGCGGCTGCAGCCAGGGCGCACGCCGTTCCAAACATAGTCTTGAAGAGTGATGATGGTTCTGGCAGGAACTTGATGTTTTCAGGCACACGTTCCTGCTTGGCGAGCCATCCCACCAAGTCTTCGTGCATCTTGATGCTATCCACTCCTTCCTCCTGCAAAGCCTGGCAGAAGGCATACTGGCGGAGCAATGACAGAAGCATGTGCTCGGGCATCACGAACTCGTGATCGAAAAACCGGGCCTGCTTCATGGCATCGTCCATCAAGACACTCATATATCGGGTTAATCCCATACTATCCATTCTATATTTTCCTTTCTTTATTCTGGCATATAAGTGAGCTTCAGTGGATACTTCTGCGTACGGGCTTTCTCCATCGCTTTCTCCACTTTGCTCTTGGCGATGTCATAGCTGTAGGTGCCCACCACGGCTTTCTCCTCGTGATGAACCTTGAGCATGATTGCTTCAGCCTCAGCCTGCGACTTGAAGAAGATGGATTCGAGGATTTCTACCACGAAGTCCATCGGTGTAAAGTCATCATTAAACATCACCACCACGTAACGCCCCGGCTCCTTGAGCCTGGTTTTCTGGCGTTCACGAATTGCTGTCTGTTCTTGAGCCATATCTTAATTATTACTTTTTATAAGCATTGGTAATCTCCACTACGTAAACATCGTGGAATCCACCCTTGGCACCATACCACTGCAGAAGATCCTTATCGAGAAACTTCTCGGCAGTCATACTGTCCTTATAAAGTTTGCGACATTCCAGTGTGAGTCGTGACTGCTCGAAGCCGATGCAACCATTATCGGTCTCTACAGGAGTCAATCCTGTTTCCTTTACCTTATCGAAATCACGTCCGCTCTTGGATCCGCAGAAGTTATATATCTTTCGAGCCTCCTCGCTATTGCCGAGGAAAGAGAGGGTCATGAATTCATTCTCCTCAATGATGCCGTGGGTGTAGCGTTCCGGACGGATAAATACCACAGCCACCGGCTTGTTCCAGAGCCATCCCAGGCAACCCCAAGAGGCAGTCATCATATTGAACTTATCCTTGTTGCCGGCGCAAACCAGCATCCACTCCTTACCAATAGTCTCGAAGACATTATCATTCAGTTCTTTTACGTTGATTTTCTCCATTTTATCTTTTCCTTTCTCTGTATATTTTAATTAATGAAATAATGCAGCATTCAACAAAAGCCATGCCAATTCATCGCCTAACACCGCATATCACCTGCAAAGATACAAGAATAATCTGAAAAAGCGAATGATTCTATCAGAAAATATCGAAATCGCAGAAAATATTAGTAGAGTATCAAGATATCTTTTTCCCACAAAAACAAGAAAATGGGCGATTTTTTACCCATATCTACGTTTTTTTATGAGATATGGGTAAAAAATCGCCCATTTTTACAATTATTCACTAAACAGGTCATCTGCCACAACCTCGCTCTGCACCCTATTCCAATAGGCATTATGAGCTACCCCATATGTGGTAACCATCGTAAGATGAATCGCCTTGCGATGAGAAACGGAAGCACCAAAGCGGGAGAGCTTGTGTCGAAGAACTACATCGTAATCCTTATCTATCACAAACTCATTCTGTGAGAACTTCATCTCGCAGATATTGACCGTATTATCGGCCCGCTCTATCAGCATATCAATCTGCGCTCCAGCACCATAAACCGGGTCATCTTTCACCTGCCAGGAATACGTATTGGTAACAACGCCCGAGATGCCAAGCGCCTGCTTGATTTGAGGAATATGCTGGAAACATACCCGCTCGAAAGCCAAACCACACCACGAATACCGGAGGGGCGAAGTATAATTGTGAGACCAGAACGAAGGATCATCAGTTTTGTTCTCCTGCATGAACTTCAGGAAAAACAAAGAGAAATTGTCCATCAAGCGATAGATGGCATTATATTTCCTGGCACCATAGGCATTGGTACGGACGATAAAGCCACAATGCTCCAAATCTTCCAAGATTCTGGAAAGATTGCCATTATCTGTAATTCCCAAACCAGACACGATTTCCTCTCTACGCATTCCGCCTAACTTCTTCCCCAAAATACTCACTACATCTATATATTTATCAGAATTACGGAAGAGAGAATCATACAACTCCCTGAACTCATAATGCAAAAGGCCCTGAGGTGCAAAGAAAAGAGCATCTATATTCTGTGCCAAACTCCTGCCCTTCTGCATCAAAGACCAATAATAGGGAACACCACCCATCACCATATAGGCTTCCAGCAAATCATATCGAGAATAAGCCAAGCCCATAGCCTCGCTATATTCCTCACACTCGTGAAGGGTGAAAGGCTCCAGGAATATCTGATAGTTCACACGATTATGAAGTCCGCCATGATTCCTGAAAATCTTATTGATAATCCAGGATGTGGCAGAACCGCAAATAATGAGCAGGATGTCGTCTCGCATGGAAGCCCATCCATTCCAGAAGAACTCCAAAGCCGTGACAAACTTAGACCTAGGCGTATCCATCCAAGGCATTTCGTCGATGAAAACAACTTTCTTCTTCGCTGATGACTGGCGAATAAGCTCCTTCAACATATCAAAAGCCTCCAGCCAATGCTTGGGGGTAGAAGGCGCAACATATCCTGCGTTCTCTAAAGAAGAACGCCAACCATATAGTTGCTCTTGCAAAGACCCATTAGCAAGACCGGAATGAGAAAAAGTAAACTTATCCTTGAACGTCTGTTTGATGAGATAAGTCTTTCCCACACGTCTTCTTCCATACAACGCAACGAATCTTGAGTCATCGGAATTATAAGCTTCCAGCAACTCAGCCTGCTGTTTCTTTCTGCCTATCAACATATTATAATCCTCCCTAATTTAATGATTCTACATTTTAAACTAGGGGCAAAGATAATAAAAACAATCGGTATAATTGGCGGAAAATACATTTTTTAACCCACATTCCGCCAAGTATACGCTTATAATTGGCGGAAAACGCCTTTTTCAACCCTTTTTTCGCCAAGTATAGCAAGCCGACCTCTCTTGATTTAAATTAAAATCTTTACATGCAGGATAAAAATAAATCACATTTTGCTTTGTCATTTCGAGGAAAGACCGTACCTTTGCACCCCGAATGCCGAAAGCCGGGAAGGCGGAAGGCTTCGATTTATTATTCATTTATAAACATTTTATTTAATGTACAAAACAATTTTCAACAAGCGCAACAGCTTGAAGTTCAACCGATTCTCTAACAAGAATTACTCACTCTTCGCAGTTTTGGGAAGAGAGGTACTTGTTGGTGCACTCAGCGTTGCTACCCTGAGCCATGCCAAGGCAGCAGGCGTAAGCACAGAGGGAGCCAAGGTTGATTCTACCCTCTACAAGGGCGGAAAGGCTTACGAGCTAGATGCGGTGAGCGTTACCGGATCTCGTGCGCCGATGACTGTAGAGCAGTCACCTAAGATTGTGTCTGTCATTACCCGCGATGATATTCATCGTGCGGCAGCGCAGACTATCAACGATGTATTGAAATTAGCTACCGGCGTGGATGTCCGTCAGCGTGGTGGCTTTGGTGTTCAGACGGATATCTCCATCAATGGTGGAACCTTCGACCAGATTACCATTCTCTTGAATGGCGTCAACATTTCCAATCCTCAGACTGGTCACAATGCTTCTGATTTTCCTGTAGCTCTTGCCGACATCGACCACATCGAAGTGCTCGAGGGGGCAGCATCGCGCATATTCGGAACTTCAGCCTTCAATGGTGCCATCAACATCGTGACCAAGAAGGCAAAGAATGATGGAGTATCTGCAAGTGTAGAAGGCGGAAGCTTTGGAAGTTTCGGAGCACAGGGACGTGTGCAGACGGCTTATGCCAAAGGCAAGTGGACACACGCCTACTCTGCCAGCGGAGGCTACAAGCGTTCGGACGGAGGCACGGAGAACAGCGACTTCGAAAAAGGACAAGGTTTCGGACAGGTTAACCTGAGCTACGACCAGCGTTTCGACATCAATGCCCAGGTGGGTATCTCTACCCAGAGCTACGGTGCCAACACTTTCTACAGCGCCAAATACAACAACCAATATGAGAAGACAGACCACGGTATGGCTTCTCTCAACCTGAGTCTGCACAACCAGGAGAAGACTTGGGAGATTGCGCCTCAATTCTATTATAACAATTTCAAGGATCACTATCAGCTGATTCGCGGTATGGCTGGAGCCAAGGCGGGCGAGAACTATCACGACCTCGATGTTTATGGTGGTGGTCTGAATGCCAACGTGGCTTGGGCTTTGGGTAAGACCGCAGTGGGTTTCGACATCAGCAAGGAGTGCATCTACTCTACAGCATTGGGCGAGGAACTCGCAGAGAAAGACTATAAGGACATCTCGGGTTCAGACCGTCAATATACCCGAAAGGGTGAGCGCACCAACACCAACATCATGCTGGAGCACAACTTCATCTTCGGCGGCTTCACCTTGTCGGCAGGTGTCTTGGCAAACAAGAACACAGGTTTGGACAACGACTTCCGCTTCTATCCGGGTGTAGATATGAGTTATCGTCCTAACGACAACTGGAAGTTCTACGCATCCTGGAACAAGGCGCTGAGAATGCCTACCTACACCGACTTATATATAAGTAATGTGGTGCAGCAGGGCGACATCAACCTGAACCCGGAGAAGAACTCCACCTTCAAGGTAGGAACCCAGTATCGCCAGACCGGTTTTGCCGCAACCATTAGCGGATTCTATGCACACGGCACCAACATGATTGACTGGGTTCAGACTTCAGTAACCGAGCAGAACGACAGCAAGTATCATGTAATGAATATCGGAAAGCTCAACAACATGGGCTACAACGTGGATGCAACCATCTATATGAGAGAGTTGGTACCAAACAGTTTCATTACCCGCATCAAGTTGGGTTATGCTTACATCTATCAGGACCATAAGACCGAGACCAACATTCTGAAATCACTCTATGCATTGGAGTATCTGAAGCACAAGGCAGTATTCGGGCTGGATCATCAGATATGGAACAAGCTTTCAGCATCGTGGAGCGTAAGATGGCAGCAGAGAATGAATGGCTATCATCCATACACCAAGGTGGATTGCAAGCTGATGTGGGACGAGAAGAAATACAATATCTTCGTGAAAGCCGACAACATCACTTGCCACCGCTATTACGACCTCACTGCCGTTAAGCAGCCAGGTTTGTGGATTATGGCAGGAGCCAGCGTAAATCTTGGCTGGTAATCTGACGGGATATCAAATAACAAAATAAAACGAGCCTTGACGGTAGGATGAATCCTCCATCAAGGCTCGTTTCCATTTATTTCAGCTATTCTTATTCCGGCTCTATCTATTATCTTATTTCGGTTTCTGATATTTTCCATTCACTTTAATCGGTTCGAGATGGATTCCCACATGGGTATCTGCCCCGAAATGCTGCTTCAATCTTCTTTCGATATGAGTAGCATGTTCATGCGCCTCATAAAGCGAGAGAGAACCCGGCATGCGGACGTGCATTTCTATCGCAATCTTGTTTCCGATGCGACGGGTACGCAGGTTATGAATCTCTCCAACTCCCTCTTCTTCATTTGCAATCTTCAGGATTTCATCTTCCTCCATTTCAGAAAGACTGGCATCCGTCAGTTCTTTCACAGACTGCATCACCAGTCCCCAGGCAGCCTTGATGATGAAGGCACTCACGATGATGGCTGCAAGCGGATCGAGCACCGCCCATTTTTCTCCCAGGATGATGGCGCCACCAATACCGAACATCGTTCCGATACTCGATAAAGCATCGCTGCGATGATGCCAGGCATTTGCCACTACAGCCTCGGAATGATATTTTTTTCCGGCTTTAACCGTAAACTGATAAGCCCACTCCTTCATCACGATACTTACGATGGCAGCAATCAAGGCTACAACGCCCGGCTGCTGGAGTGTCTCGCCGCAGATGGCATGATAGGTCTTGGTAACGCCAGAATAACAGATCATCACACCCACCACAAAGAGCGAGATTCCGATGATGGCTGTGGCAAGCGTCTCGTATTTGCCATGACCATAATCATGATCCTTATCCATCGGCTTATTGCCCAGTTTTACGAATACCAGTACCACCACATCGGTGGCAAAGTCGGTAAGCGAATGGATGGCGTCCGCAATCATTGCCGCAGAATGTCCGAGGATACCTGCAGCAAACTTCAGCACGAGCAGCACCACATTGATGATGCTTCCCGCTATCGTAACCTTATATACTTCCTTTACTCTATCCATACTATGAAATATAACGGAAGTCCTTTGCTTCCTCAATAATGTTTTTGTATAACCAAATTTCAGTCTTTCATGAATTGAGCGGCAAAAGTACATCTTTTTTCTGAAATCGGATAAAAAGAGAGATTAAAAAAGTATAACGAATGAGGAATAATGTGATGGCGAAAAGAGAAAAGTATGGAATTTTGTGATAAAACACCTTAAAACAACAGGAATTTTGTGATTTTTAGTCCGAATTCCTTTGGAATTTTGTGATAAAGTTGTATCTTTGCACTCGAATAAGAACTATAAACATATTGATTATGAAGCTTTTGCGCAGAAAGATTGATAATTATCTCAAGGAATGGAAAAGCGATAAGGAGAGAATGCCCCTCATCGTGAAGGGAGCCCGACAAGTAGGAAAGACCGCTTCCATCCTACAATTCGCCCATGACAACTATCAAAATGTGGTTGCCATCAACTTCGTATTGCAACAAAAATACAAGGCAATCTTCGAAGAAGGTTACGAGGTAGATAGCATTATCCGGAACCTCACCCTCATCAATCCTTCTCTGAAGATAGAAGCAGGTAACACGCTCATCTTCTTCGATGAGATGCAGGATTGTCCTGCCTGCGCCACCAGTCTGAAAGCCTTCAAGATAGATGGCAGATACGATGTTATCTGCTCCGGTTCGCTTATGGGCATCAATTATCGCGAGATAGAATCGAACAGCGTAGGATATAAGGAAGATTACACGATGCACTCAATGGATTTCGAGGAATTCCTATGGGCAAAAGGTTATGATTCTGCCTTTATAGAACGCCTTTACGAAAAGATGGTCTCCATCACACCACTTTCCAATATCGAAATGGATGTTTTGGAGAGGCTATTCCGTGAATACATGACCATCGGAGGAATGCCTGCCGTAGTCAATATGTTCGTGAGCAACGGAAACTTCAGCGGCACGCTCAAGATGCAGCACCAGCTTCTTCTAGACTATGAGGAAGACATTACGAAATATGCACAAGGACTCGACAAAGGAAAAATCAAGAACGTGTACGACCATATTTCTGTCTTCCTGGGACAAGACAACAAGAAATTTCAGATAAGCAAGATTGCCCATGGAGCAAGAAACAGAGAATACGTTGGTACCATCGAATGGCTTCGTGATGCAGGTATCATCAACGTTTGCTATTGTCTCGCCCAAGTATCCTTACCTCTGAAAGGCAACTACGACCCGAAATCATACAAACTCTATTATAAGGACACGGGCTTGCTGGTTGCTTCGCTCGATGAGGAATCGCAAGAAGATATCAGAGTGAACAAGAACTATGGTACCTATAAGGGTGCCATATACGAAAATATCGTTGGCGACATGCTGGTAAAACAAGGCTACAATCTTTACTTCTATCGCAACGAGAAATCTACCCTAGAGATGGATTTCTTCATTCGTGACGCCCAGTCGCTCATCCCCGTTGAAGTAAAAGCCACGGATAATGCCACCCGATCACTCGCCAAACTAACAGCACAAGATGGTAAATATCCCGATATCAGATACGGCATCAAGCTCTGCAATAAGAACATCGGTTTCAATGGCAAGTTTTACACCTTCCCCTACTTCCTCACCTTCCTGCTCAAACGATTTGTGAGAAGAGAAAGATAGAAATGCCGAAAATCCGCAAAAATCCTACGCAGAATCAATAAAAGTATTCATTCTACGAAAGAAAACTGCGGAAATCCGCAAAAATCTTTCCTATTATGATTATAAATAGAGACAAAAATCTACCTTTGCTACGTATAGACGATAGTTTTATGAAGTATGTGATAACAGGCGACATCATCAAGAAATACCAAAACGATGACGGCATCGTATTTATGGACGTATTTGATTTCCTGTAGGATAAAGAATCAATATAAACATGAAACACTAAAGGCTAATGGATTTTTACATTTCCATTAGCCTTTGATGTTATTACTATTTCTTCAATAAGGAAGCAAAGATGAAGACAATTTTACCATCACTTCGCTTGAAGTTGGTCAGTTGCTCCATTGCCTTGACATACCCCACTGAATTTTCACGAATATTCTCAATGATTTCCGTATCAGAAGTACCATCGGACTTTTCCGTAGTATGAATAATCATATCTTGTGTGATATTAGAGCCATTCAAGTATCGAGAGGCTTGCGCCATTGCCTTCACGGAAGCCACACGATTGATAACGCTTTCATTATTTTTGTACTTAGCTGGTTCAAGTGCCAAGACAGAAATCAAATAAGCATTATCATAATCATTCACTGCACGCACACCTTCAAAGGGCGCGTTGTTATACATCCGGACAAGAAAGTTAGAAAAAGCTACTTTGTCGCCGGAATTTCCCTGGGCATGCAAGCCCAAGGATATTATTGTTAGCACGGATACTAATAAAAGTTTCTTCATCTTTACATTATTTGTTCTTAGGCATCAACTTGAAATCAGAATACTTCGAAATTTCAGAAGCAGGGATTCTGAATTTTATTATCCAATACGCGAAATTGTTACCCGCATAAAAACTAATATTGCTACTTGCTGACCAGAAGAACGGAACGTTTGGTTGAACCAACACTCCTTCTTTAAACAGACCAGAACCTTGATTCGTAAAGTATGTCCGACCATCATCGTCAAAACATATCGTTCCGTTTTGTCTAAACAATTCTTCATCTTCACTATGCATTCCACGGTACGAGCCCATCAAGAGTCCATTGAACGAAGAAGAATTGCCCAAATTATCTACAATTTCAAAATTAGCGAACTCGTCCAAAAAGATCTTTGTAAATTCAGCAAACACCTTGTTTATATCTTCTTCTGAATTTCTAAACCTTAGGCCCATACGGTATGCTTGAGGCTTATCTCTATAGAAGAAATCTGGCCATTTAATACTTAACCTTGACAGCTTCATATTCATCTTCTCATACTCTGTTCGTTCTTCACTACTCAACGCAATGGCTTTTAAGGTATTGTTTATATTCTCCAATATATGATTGGTATTATCATTTGGTACTATAGAAACACAGAACTCCATTTGATAATATCCATCTAATAAATTTAGATAGTTCCTATAACTCTCTATGATAGCATCTGCCCCTACAGCAGGATGTACATATATAGGATTTGCTTTAGCATATTGTGGATCTGCACGAAAATCTTTTTCAGGAATGGTAGGATCTGCTATAGACAACTTTTTATCAAATGCTACTGGTAACAATTCCTTTGCCATAGTCACCATATTCCGTAAAGCTTGCAATTCGTTTTTCTTATTCAGCTCTTTCATCTTCATGTTTTGAGCAAACGTAGCTCCAGCAAACTCGGTTGATGCACCTTTCGATTTGGCATAGCTAATAAGTTTAGAGATGCATACTGTTGCTTTGACCGTAACCATCTCTTGCCCGTCTTCGCACTTTACATCACTAAGCACCTTATATGACTTTATGTTGCCACTCGATATTGTCACAATTTCATCCTTTACAAGGTCATCGTTGAGAATCGTTGTATTAGCAGAGACAAATACACCATAAGCTTGCTCTATTGCACTTCGCAAGGCTACAACTGTAGCTTTTTCACTATCAACAGCTTTACCAAAAACAACCAAAGTAACCTCATCGTTTGAATTTGTTGAATTATTTTCCTTGCCACTATCATTTGTAACATCCAGAGCCTTAGCGTTATTCCTTTTCTCTACAGCTTTACGCAAAAGTCCACTAGCCAACCCACGCAATGCGGCCTGTCCATAAGAAACTGTGCTAAATGTTGGAGCTAAAGCCAACAACACTACAAAAAATAAAATCTTTGTTTTCATAAGTTCATTATTTATTAAAATTATTATTAATCACCTTTATAATAGCGTTTACATAATTTTCTCTTTCAATTGAACGTTGGGCAGGATGGTATGTATCAAGACAAAGTCTGCCATCTTTACGATAAACAAACATATATTTATCATTGCCCAAAGGGACGGTTTCATGTTCTGTATGCTCGTCTATTCCCCAATCCTTCTTGAAAAGCCACATCGTATTGGCAAAACAAATTACTTGTGGGTCGTACAGACGTATTTGCTCTTCGACAATATCTTTCCATTGGTCATAGGCTTGAGCCAATTCCTTGTCGGAAGTGGTTCTATAACCTGGCATCTTGTCAACATTGATATAAGCAATATCTTTCAACACCTCCAACATAGACTTGTCATCACGAATGTACGGCATGTCATTATATAATTTGTTTTTGCGTATACCAACAAGACTATATACTATGGGCTGCCAAGTCATATTAGTATGGGCATCGCTATTCTCGAATGCTCCATAAACTTCCCATCCGCCACCATGCGGTTTACCTTTCTTCATGTCATCATACGGTTGCTTCAATATCCACATGATACGAGGCGAAGACTGACAATAGCCTTCGATATTGAATACTCCATCAGGCAATGGGCAAAGGTCATCTGTCGAAATGCCCAGTTCTTTTGCCCTTGCATAAATCTCTTCCTTGATTTTCTCCTGTCCCTTGCGAACGTCTTCTGGAGATAACACACCTGTATTTACCATATATATTCACGTTTTATATTATTAAACCTTACCACCACCCTCGGATGATGTTTTTTACTATACTTTGAGGTTGATTGTTTGCCCAAGCCATGCCTACATCGCGGCAAGCCTTAATCATGCTTCGTTTGTTTGCTTGGCTGTCCTCGTATTGTTTCATTTGGAAGTTCCATTCACGAAGTTCATCAGCTTTCAGCTTGGAAGCCACTTCTTTACGCAGATTCTCGACATCAGAGTAGCACGAACTGTATGGCGATATAGTATTGAGGAACTTTGCAACTTCTATGGCTCCTTCAACATCTGGACATTTCATCCACACATTGCGTGCCTTGTTTAACTGCTGCAAGCCTTTTGCGTCTATCTTCTGTTGGTATAAAGATGTGGCTGTTGACTGGCATTGAGCATAACAATCCCCACAAACATTAGGCACAGCCATCATTCGTGATATCGCCTCGTCATAATTACCGATGGATGCCATTGTGCGAGCCTTGCTTATCTCTTCTGCGCAATGATTAGTGTAAAAATCAATAATTTTGCTCTTTGCCTTTTCCAGCATCTCGCCAAAGTCTTTATGATTAGGGTTTAGTTTGCTAAAAGCACTAATCATAGCCTTGTTTTCATTGGTACCAATTCCTTGGAGCGATAACGTGCACGACGCATATAGCTTGTTTTCTATCACATCGCCCACAAAGAATGTTACTTCCATTTTCTCAGAAACTCGTGCGGGGGTGGAGGGTACAATATCCTTGCTCGTAATATCAACCTTAGCAGTCAAGACAAAACGTTCTACATAGCCATTATCGCCATAGCCATTACTAACAAGCATACGTTGCATACGTGTGGTTAGGTTCTTGCTTGCCTCCATTGGGATTACATCATCGGGCATCATAGCCTGAATTGAGATTCGCCCCTCGTCTGATGTCTGTGCAAAAGTTGTTATCGACATCATTAATGTTATTATAAAGAATAGTTGTCTCATTTTATTTCTCTCCTAATACAACAATAGCTTCACCCAAACCTCTCACCATTACCTTTGATGTAATATTGAAAGGCGGTTGTTGCAGAAACTTTCTCAACTTTGTGGCAAATGCTCTGGCATCCATAGCCTTGCCTTTATCATCAAACAAAGGAATACGCACTTGTTCAAACTGGGCAAACGATTCTGTTCCGTCACTCAGATTGAATGTGCCGTTCACACAATTTTTCTGTAGCCAGCTTTGTATGCAGTCTGTCAATTCCTCACCATTATATTCTTCTTCCAAATCCTTGTCCCAACTATCCCAGCATCTAACAGTAAGGCTTATTTCCCTTCCACGCTTAGTCTGATCGGCAAACCAATCATCCATTTGGTGGTCGAAAGGTTTAATGTTTTCTTTGACAGCCCTTGCTAACAATACGGGAATAATATCCGACGAAGGCTTGGTGGTACCTGTAGATGTTGCTATACGTTTATTAGTATAGGCATCAAAGGCTTCAAGAGTAAATGATGCAGAATTGCCACTTCCTGTACGATTCACTTGCCACCAAAGTTGAATGATTACATCAGACTTCACTCTACGTTTCAGTTGGTCAAGTGGGGATTCCACAAGTGAGGCTCCACTCTTTTTGCTGGTCGTTACATTTTCTTCTGCGGTCTTCATGCTGATGCTTTTGATTTCTTGCCCAGCATCTTTCAGGCTATATCCTTGCTCGGTAAGCACTTGTCCAACCTTACTGATAACCTGTCCCAGTTCTGTATCCTCCAGAAATGCCTGCTGATAGTTTGGAACCTTCACTGTATTCCCTTGATCTGAGAAGCTGGTCATAAAATACCGCTGATTACACCAATTGTCACTTGGCAGAATCATGATTGTAGGCTTCTTGGCTTGCTGTGCAAACAACAAGAAACCATACATACTAAGAGTTAATAAGATAAATATCTTTCTCATATACCTATAGTTATTAAATGTCGGGGACAAAGATAGTTATTCTATTTGAAACTATCAAGTCCATAATGGTTCATAAGCGAAATTTCTTGATTTCGGCTTAACAAAAGTAGTAAAAATCGTTCTGTTTCATTGGTATATTATCATTTTGCCAGGTGTTCCCGAGACTTGGCGGGTTAAGATTTCGGTTTCGGCAAAATAAAAAAGCGTGGGAACTTACCTGTCACTCGTCCCACTCTCTGAGGCCTTCGCATTGCCCTGCACTGTTGAACGAGCAACGTCGAAGCCCACGCCGATATGTATACACTTTTCCCTATACGGATATAAGACCTATCGCTTTGACGCAATAAGCCATACCAGTAAAGGGATGTGAATTAACACATCCCGAGAGCACCTACCGTTGCTATGTTCATTGACAGTGCATGAAGTTTGCGAAGTTTCAGAAAGTCAAGAACAAAGCGCTAAGTATGCGCCTTTTCCATTATGTCGTGATCCTTACTCAGAATCATCGGCAAATATACGAATAATGTTTGAAAGAACAAAAGTTTTTTGCAAAAAATCCTCATTGAGGGATAAAATTCATCAAAATCCTCCCTCTCTGAGGGATTTTTCTGTATTTAACCACGCTATGCGAAATTTTTATTGTACTTTTGCACCCGTGCTTGGAAAAGCAACAAATAAAACAGAAGAGTAAACGATATGGCAGAAAAGAATAGCATACCCCAATTCGTGAATAGCGAATCTATTATGTCGGATAGCAACTATGTGAAGTGGCTCTCCGATTTGAAAGAGCAATCCGCAAAGAATTCCACTAGCAATAACAACGATTAAGAAAGCATAAACAGAATATGGTTTTAAATTACATTTGGATAGCATTTTTCGTGATTGCGTTCATCTTCGCACTCATCGGATTGGCAATGGGAGATACGACTATCTTCCAGAAGATTGTAGATTCCACCTTCGACTCATCCAAGAATGCCTTCGAGATTTCTCTCGGACTGACGGGCGTGCTCGCCCTCTGGCTTGGCATCATGAAGATTGGAGAGAAGGCGGGAGTAGTGAATGTGTTGGCCCGAGCGCTCAGCCCGGTCTTCACCCGTCTCTTCCCCGATATTCCGAAAAACCATCCGGTGATGGGAAGCATCTTCATGAATATCGCTTCGAATATGCTGGGACTCGATAATGCGGCAACGCCTACCGGATTGAAGGCGATGCAGCAGATGCAGGAGCTCAACACGAAGAAGGATACGGCGACGAACCCGATGATCATGTTCCTGGTTCTGAACACATCAGGACTCACCATCATCCCTACCACCATCCTTGCCTTCCGTGCCTCCTATGGTGCAGCCCAGCCTACGGATGTCTTCATCCCTATCCTGATGGCTACGCTCGTGGCTACGCTTGCCGGAATCATCATCACTTCGCTCTGGCAGCGCATCAACATCCTGCAGCCGGTATTGCTCGCTACTCTGCTGGGAATGTGCGCCTTCGTAGGCATTATCATCTGGGGATTCGGACAGATGGACAAGGATACGATGAACACGGTTACTACCCTGGCTTCGAATATGATTCTCCTGGGCATCATCCTCTGCTTCATCCTGACGGGCTTCTGGAAGAAGGTGAATGTTTATGATGCATTTATCGAGGGAGCGAAGGAAGGTTTTACTACTGCGGTGAAGATTATCCCTTATCTTGTAGCGATTCTCGTGGGCATCGGCGTGTTCCGTGCTTCGGGAGCGATGGATATGGTGATTCAAGGCATTTCGTGGTCGGTAGAACAATGCGGCTTGAATGCCGATTTCGTAGGCGCCCTGCCTACCGCCATCATGAAACCGCTGTCGGGAAGTGGCGCACGAGGCATGATGCTGGAGGCGATGAAGAACTATGGTCCTGATTCGTTTGTGGGCAGATTGAGCTGCATCTTCCAGGGTTCCACCGATACCACCTTTTATATATTGGCAGTATATTTCGGAAGCGTAAGCATCAGAAATACCCGTCACGCTGTGGCTTGCGGCTTGCTCGCCGATTTGGCAGGAGTCATCGCAGCAATCGCTATAGCATATTTATTCTTCGGATAATAAAAAACAAATTAATATGGCAAACCTCAAAAGTTTAGCAAAGGATACCGCCATCTATGGTTTGAGCAGTATCATCGGCAGATTCCTCAACTATCTGCTTGTGCCACTCTACACGGCTTCCATCAGTGCAGCCAGTGGTGGTTATGGTGTCATCACCAACATGTATGCCTATACGGCTTTGATTCTCGTCATCCTGACTTACGGTATGGAGACCACCTTCTTCCGCTTTGTCAACAAGGAGGGAGAAGATGCTCACAAAGTATATACCACAGTCTTGAGCATGGTGGGCTGCACCTCCTTGCTCTTCGTGGCCTTGGTATTCATCTTCTTGCATCCATTGAGCAGTGCCATGGGATATGCCGACCATCCGGCATACGTCTGGACCATGTTTGTCACCGTGGCTATCGATGCCTTCCAGTGCATACCATTTGCCTATCTGAGATACCAGAAGCGCCCATTGAAGTTTGCAGCCTTGAAGATGCTCTTCATCATCGGCAATATGGCGATGAACATCGCTTACTTCGGCTTCATGGGTGGAAGTGATGTGGAATATGCTTTTTACATCAACATCATCTGCACCTCTACCATGACTATCTTCTTCTATAAGGAATTGAAGGAAGGTTTTTCTGGTCCTTACGCCTCTTGGGCTGAGACCAAGGTGCTCATCAAGAAGATGCTGGGCTACAGTTGGCCTATCCTCGTGCTTGGTATTGCCGGTATTCTGAACCAGACAGCCGATAAGATTCTCTTCCCTTACATCTATGAGAAGGGCGATGCTCATGCGCAGCTCGGAATCTACGGAGCAGCCAGCAAGATTGCGATGATCATGGCGATGATTACCCAGGCTTTCCGCTATGCTTATGAGCCGTTCGTTTTCGGCAAGGCGAAGGATAAGGACAACCGACAGACTTATGCTTCGGCGATGAAATATTTCGTCATCTTCACCCTGCTTGCCTTCCTCGTAGTGGTAGGCTATCTGGATGTATTGCGCCACATCATCGGTCGCGACTACTGGGATGGATTGAAGGTCGTACCTATCGTAATGGCTGCCGAAATCATGATGGGAGTATATTTCAACCTCAGTTTCTGGTACAAGCTCATCGACAAGACCATCTGGGGTGCTTACTTCTCAGGCATCGGTTGTGCGGTATTGATTGCCATCAACGTTATCTTCGTACCTATCTATGGTTACATCGCCTGTGCCTGGGCTGGTTTCGCAGGATATGGAACAGCCATGATTCTCTCCTACTTCGTGGGGCAGAAGAAGTATCCAATCAACTATCCGGTGAAAGAGATTATGATTTATGTGGTTCTCTCCCTCATCCTCTTCGCAGGAATGACCGAGACAAACAAATACTTCTCTACCGCCATCGCCTGCCTCATCAACACGGTACTCATCCTCATCTTCGCCGCTTATCTCGTGAAGAAGGATTTCCCTTTGAAGAGTCTGCCAGTAATTGGAAAGTACTTTAGGAAATAGAGCATCTTATGATGTTATGAGAACAGAATAAGAAGTTATAAGAGCTGAAATGATGAGAAATCAACTCCTAAACAGATTAAGTGTAAATGATATTTATTCTCTTTGCCTTCAGACGCAAGGCAAAGAGAATAATTGTTTAAAGGAAGAGCTTTACCAGCTCACCTTTGATGAGAACGACCGCGTATCGTTCAATGCGCTTTGGGCTTTAAGCCATTTCGATGAAGCCAACAATCCGTGGCTCTTTCAGAAGCATGATGACTTGATAGATAGGGTTCTCGTAGAGAAGAATGAGACCAAGCGCCGCCTGATGCTCCAACTCCTTCTCCGTCAGCCTTTCGAAGAAGAATCACTCCGTTCCGATTTCATCGATTTCTGCATTGCCAAGATTACAGCATGTTCCCAACCCTACGCCATCCGCTGCTACTGCATGAAGCTCGCCTATGAGCAGATGAAGTACTATCCCGAACTCCTTGAAGAGTTAAGAATAGCATTGGATATGCTGGAACAGGAGGTTCTATCCCCGGGAATGTTATCGGCAAAAAGGCAAATTATGAAGAAAATCAAGCGAAGCCTTGGAAGTTTCGGGAAATAGTCGTAACTTTGCAAACGTAATATTCTAACAATATAATACATTAATGGATGGAGATACAACTGAACGATTATCACAAGAAAGTCAATGCCCAAAAGATGGCTTCAATGGCTTATTGGCGAGAGCATCCGCTTTCGCTGGAGGAGTGCTTAGCTCAATTCAAGCGCTTGCGGGAACAACGGCTTGCAAGGGAGTCCAAATTGCAAGGCTAAAAGACTGGGCTAAGGAGAATGATTGCTGGATTGAAGATCCGGAATCATTAGGTGTGTTCTCTGACCGAGGTTCAGAGAACGAGGTTTATATGGCCTATGATGGAATACACGTTTATAAACTTAACGACTTCCGTTATTCAGACGACAACCTTACTCCTTTCTTTGAACGCATTCCTACCCATAACCAATACTTTCCTGATTGCGCCTACAATTTCATCGGTTTCTCACAGAATCGAGATGGAAAAGTTTGTGCTGTTCTTCGCCAACAACTTGTTGTAAATGCGAGGGAAGCTACTCCCGAAGAAATCAAGGCTGAGTTTGAGCGTATCGGTTTTCACGCAGAAGACAATGGAGAATATTTCACCAATGGTATTCACGACATCTTCGATGCCGTGCCTAATAATGTTTTGGTTGGAGATGACGGCAACTACTATTTCATAGACACCATCATCTTCAAATCGGATACAGATGGATTAGATACTTACAAGAAATACTCTCCGAACTATTCAAAAAAAGAGTGAAGCTTATGCCTCACTCATTGTCTCTTCTACGTAAGTAAAACTTTGCTCAACTAGTTGCAGAGCAAGTTATTCGGGAATTAATGCAGTTGTTGGAATTATCATATTAAAAGCTTCACCCTCTATATGAACAACAGCATCTCCCCGTATAATTTTAATAAATCTTGCCCGACGTCCAGCAGGTATCATTTTTGCCCTACCATCAAGTAACATCTGGGTAACGCCCATATCATTCTGATCCACAGAATATTGTATTAAAAGCGCATTGCTTTCCTTATCATAAGTAGCTATTGTGTTCTGTTGTATGACATATTCTTTGTTGGGAATTAATTCTTCCATACAACCTATTGCATCAAGACTCGGTTTACTTGAAAACTTTATCAACAGTCCCAAGACAATACATAGTAAAACTATCACATAAAACTTTTTATTGTTACTTTTGCTTTTACCTTTTGTTGAGTTTTCGTTATCAACTATAGGCTTTATTAATTCTCCTTTTTCTCTATCATTTAACACAAAATCATCCGACGCAGGAGTCTTAACCAGATTTGCTTCCACCAATATAGCTAGTGCTGGAGATTGCACACCACCAACATAAGGCTTGAGAGTCGTTGTATTGATAATAGGTAAATCTATATAGGCATTATATAGTTTTGCCAATTTAATTTGAAAAGAGGTTCCGATTCCTCTTTTGCCGCATATCAAATTATCAATGATATGAATATCATAATATTTCTGACCAGTCACACTTGTCGCACTAGTAACCTTAGATAATGTGCAGACAAATTCGTTATAAGATAAATACATTATTACCAACTATTTTGCCAACTGTTTCCCAGAAGTATAGCGGTTAATAAATAGGAAAAGCGTGGGAACTATTGCTTATTACTTCATTGAGGCTCTGGACTGCCCACTCCCTAGTAATGAAGCAATAGCCCACGCCTATACGATATATTACGCCCTTCAGAAAAGGGTACAATAATCCTAAGCGTGAGCAGTATTGCCATTATCTCAGGGAATGAAATTGTCCAGATTTCAATGAGAGATAATATCAAAACGCTCTATATAAAATTGAGTCTTCATCACGGCAAGTCTTTTCATGCCGCTCCAACTCGAATGCAAAGGTAGTGATTATTTCTGAAAGTCGTATCATTTTAAATAAGTTTTTTCTAAGAAAATTAATGTTTAGGCACACAAGTAAGCTATAAATGGGCTATTCATTAATATTTTACCCTAAATCATTGGTATTTTCAGAAAATAGTCGTAACGTTTGCAAACGTAATATTCTAACAATATAATACATAAATGGATGGAGATACAACTGAACGATTATCACAAGAAAGTCAATGCCCAGAAGATGGCTTCCATGGCTTATTGGCGAGAGAATCCGCTTTCGCTGGAGGAGTGCTTAGAGGAAAAGCATACAAAAGGATGTAAATTGTTCCGTCTTTGCAATCCGCCGGAATAGTAAGCCACTTTCAAAAATACTCTTCACTCTTCACCGGAAGGGCATAAATATCTGTAACTTAGAAACTTGCACGGGTGAAGAGCTTACGCCACTCTTCACCACTCTTCACCCGGAGCCGCTTACCCTGAAAATCTGTGTAAATCTGTGAAATCTGTGGGACATAAAAAAGTGGTTTCAGCCCCCAACCGAACAGGGCGAGCATCCGATTCAATTCCGTGCGCAATCCGAAGGTGAAGAGTGGTGAAGAGTGGTACGTAACTCTTCACCTCTCGCAACCCCAGTGTTTATCGGGGTTTCAGCCGATTTGGTGAAGAGTGAAGAGTAAAAAGAAGAGTGGTGCTTTTATAAAAAAAGCTCCCGACGTATCGTTTTGTGCCTGGCAATGGCAGATTATTGCCCTGGTAAGGGGCAATGTTGTGCCATAGTGAGGCAATAAGCGCTACAAGCCGCTTTACGCCTCGTCAGTACTATCATGGCGACCTCTCAGTAACGTCTTTGCGCCTTGTAAGTACTATCGCTGTTGCTTGTAAGTACTATCATCGTGCCTTGTAAGTGCTATCATTGTTGCATCGGTTTTACGTAAAAAGTCTTCGGAGTAACCTTTACTTGTTGCCGGAAGAATTAATGTTATAAGCCGGAGAAGCCTATATCTTCAGCCGCACAACAGCTGTTGTGCGCTTGCATAACAGCTGATATGCGCTCGTCCAACACCTGTTGTGCAAGCGGATATCAGCTGATGGGCGATGAGTTGTTGGATATAAGTTCTGTGTATGTGTATGAACGAGCCGTAAACGGCTTGGATACTTACAAGAAGTATTCGCCAAATTACTCGAAAACTTAATGAAGAAAAGTATAATTCTTTAATATTTTGCCCTAAATCATTGGTAATTTCGGGAAATAGTTGTAACTTTGCAAAGTCAAATACCAAGCATTACATCTATGAATAAAGATATTATCAACGAGTTCGCATCCTTCGACGAGTATCTTCGACAAGGAGAACCTTCGCAGAAGGAAAGTGCCGAGAACTGGAAGACAGCTATCGGATTGCAGGCTGTAGATGGGCTGCACCCATCGGCGTATCTCATAGATGTGGCTAAGCGAAACATCGAAGGGGAAATCTCTCTGGATGAAACAAGAAAACTGATTGATTTCTACTATCAGAGCAAGACGGTTCGCACACCTAAAGATGAAGACGAGGAAGAGGCAGATAAGGTTTCAGCCAACATCGCGAAGATTCTCGCCAGCAAGACCTTTGCCTTCAATACCAATGGATATGTTTCCCTGCATCGAAGAATATTCGAGGGGGTATTCAAGCACGCAGGCGAAATCCGCCAATACGATATTTCCAAGAAGGAATGGGTGCTCGAAGGAGATTCCGTAAACTACCTGAATTGGGAAGACTTGCGAAGAGCCTTGGACTGGGATATTGAGCAGGAGAAGAACTTCTCATATAAAGGTCTGACGGATGATGAGAAGATTGAGCATATTGCCAAATTCATTTCAGGCATCTGGCAAATCCACGCTTTCAGAGAGGGCAACACCCGAACCACGGCGATTTTCACCATCCAATATCTTCGCTCTTTAGGCTATAAGGTGAATAATGAGATGTTTGCCAAGCACTCTTGGTATTTCCGCAATGCCCTGGTTCGTGCCAACTATCGAAACATTCAGAAAGGCATAGATTACTCTCCTATCTACCTGGTTCGTTTCTTCAGAAACTTACTCCTAAAAGATAGCTGGGTGCTCAAAAACAGATACTTGCATATCCGACCGACCGATGATTGGAAAGAGCAGCCAAGAATAGGTACCCCACAAGTACTCCGCAAGCTATCCTCAAGTACCCCACAAGTACCCCACAAGTTCAGTCAACATGTGGAGACTCTTATTCTATCCTTTAACGATGAATATATGACATCTGCGGAAATTATGGGTGCAATCGGACTAAAGGACAGAAAAAGTTTTAGTGAACTATATTTAAACGCTGCCCTCTCAGAAAAAGCTATTGAAAGGAAATATCCAAACACCCCAAGACATCCACGCCAGCAATATCGAATGACAGAACAGGCAAAGATTTGGAAAGAATGGAACGAGAAAAAGAATAAATAACATCATAATAAAAATAGAAAACAAAACAAGTAATGAAGAAAAAAGCAACGGTCCTTATCGCCTCTATCATGGCGTTCTGCGGAATCAACACCGCACACGCTGACGAGGGAATGTGGACGATTTACAACTTACCTAACGCTGTGTATGAGATGATGCAGCGCGAAGGTTTCAGTATGACTTACGACCAGCTCTACAACGGCGAGAACGCCTTGAAGAATGCTGTGGTTAATTTCTCTGGCTACTGCTCAGGCGTAGTCGTTTCTCCAGACGGTTTGGTATTTACCAACCACCATTGCGGTTTCGAGGCTATCAGAAGCCACTCTACCGTGGAGCACGACTATATGCTCAACGGTTTCTTTGCTAAATCTTACGCTGAGGAATTGCCTAACGAGAATATGTTCGTCAGCTTTATGGTTGAACAGAAGGATGTAACCGATAAGGTGATGAGCCTCGGATACGACAAACTCGACAACAAGAAGCGCGATGAACTCATCGATTCTCTGGAGAACGAGATGACTAAGGAGGTGAAGAAGAACGATTCTACCCTCCATATCACCGTTCAGCCTTTCTACGAGGGCAACAAGTGGTACGCTACTACCTATCGCGACTTCACCGACCTGCGTCTGGTTTTCACCGTACCAAAGTCTATGGGTAAGTTTGGTGGCGATACCGACAACTGGATGTGGCCTCGCCAGACCTGCGACTTCTCAGTATTCCGCATCTATGCCGACCCTAAGACCAATGGTCCTGCTGCCTACAGCAAGGATAATGTGCCTTATCATCCAAAGCGTTGGGCACAGGTTTCTCTCCAGGGTTACAAGGATGGCGACTATGCGATGACCATGGGTTACCCAGGCAGCACAGAGCGCTATCTTTCAAGCTACGGAATCCAGACCATGCGCGATGCAGAGAATGCTCCTCGTGCCCAGGTTCGTGGCGTAAAGCAGGAGGTGATGCAGAAGCACATGCGTGCCGACGAGGCTGTACGCATCAAATACGACAGCAAGTACGCCAGCTCTTCCAACTACTGGAAAAATGCCATCGGTATGAACAAGTGTATCGACTCTATCGGCATCGTGAATCTGAAGCGTGAGTACGAAACCCGTCTCCGTGCTTGGCAGGATACAGCCAAGGCAGCCAACGACCTTGCCCACAAGGTAGATTTCGACAAGCTCGCCAAACTTTATAAGGAGAGCGCAGACGTGAAGTATGCCTGGACCAACTTCGCTGAGTCTTTCACCAGAAGAAGCAACATCGAGTTCTCTACCCGTGCCATCAAGCTCCAGACCAACATGGAGGTGAAGGGTCCTGAGAAGAACAAGAAGAAGCAGTATCATGAGTTTGAAGATAACTCTGCAGAATGGGATATGGCGCTCGACAAAGAGGTGCTCGCTACCCTCTTGAAGAACTACAAGGAGCACGTAGATGCAAAATGGTTGCCTAAGTTCTACAAGACCATCGACGCTGAGTTTGGCGGCAACTACGCCAAGTATGTGGATTATCTCTGGGAGAAGTCGCTCATTATGAAGAAGGGCGCCAAGCTCTACTTCAACAAGAAGGGATATGAGAAGGATCCAGGCGTAAGCTTCGGTATGGATCTGAACGATGTATTTGCAGATTTCGCTGCTCAGATGGGCAGCATCAACGACAGCATCGCTGAGCAGGAGAAGTATCTCTGTGCTGCCAAACTCCGTATGGAGGAAGACATGCCTCACTACAGCGATGCCAACTTCACCATGCGATTGAGCTATGGTCAGGTAGGCGGTTTCGACCTCGGCGGCAAGCCATCTGGTTATTACACTACAGCCGAGAGCATCGTTGAGAAGATGAAGAAGGGCGATAAGGTTATCGATTACTACGCTGAGCCTATCATGCACGAGCTTCTCTCTGAGAAGGATTTTGGCAAGTACCAGGACAAGACGACTGGCAAGATGCAGCTCTGCTTCTTGACCAACAACGACATCACTGGTGGTAACTCAGGTAGCCCTATGTTCAACGGCAAGGGTGAGTTGATTGGTCTTGCCTTCGATGGCAACTGGGACAGCCTCAGCTCTGACATCAACTTCGACAAGCGCCTGGCTCGCTGCATCGGTGTGGACATCCGCTATGTGCTCTACCTGATGGATAAGTGGGGACACGCAGACCGCCTCTTGAAGGAGATCAATGCGAAGTAAATCCTATCTCTGAATCAACAGAGATGATATAAAGGTTTATCCTGGAATAAAGATTAGTCTCAGGATGATATAAAAAGAGCGGAAAATCAGCTGTTAACTGTTAACCTGTTAACTCCTGGCTTTCCGCTCTTGTTTTTTCTTATAGGTTCTCAACTAATATTGCGAGATATTATTCAGCTCCTTCAAAGAAACCTGACGAGGCTTCTCGGCAAGTTTCTTCTTCAATTCATCCACCGTTATTTCTGCAGATGGATTGAAATCGGCAGAGCGCATGTAATCAATTACACTCTGATAGAAAGCCTTGCCTTCCGGATATTTGGCAGCCTTCTCCAAATCGCTCATGCAGACGAGGAGCTTTCCGGCTCCCACCTTCCATTCCATCACCAAACCCAACTTATGATTCCGCTCGATATTATCGATCACCTGAACAATCGGGCGATAATCCTTGGCGAAGTTGTCAAGCACCAGCGGATGCGATTCCTTGATAACTGGGAACCATTGCCAGTTGGTGTGCATCTCCGTAGGGAATCCCTTGAATATCGGATGTTCCGGATTCGTCAGAATGCCCAGGGTTCCTGGAGAAACCTTCTTCTTGTTGTTCTCGCAGATGGTCTTGAACATGCGATAGTTCCAGTAATCGGTCTGGAAGAGTCCGCCAACAGTATAAGGAGTAGCATTATCTGCCTGCGAAAGCGTATCATCGGCAGCCACGAAATGGCTGGAAGCCGTAGGCATCCAAAGCACCTTTCCACCCTTTTCCAAGACTTTCACTACTTCCTCATTCAAATCCTTGGCTATGATAACGCCCTTCTTTTCCAAAGCCTTCTTCGGATAAATCCAAAATTCGTAGGAGTTTCTCGCCTCTGTTCCTTCAATGTTTAATGTAAGAAGCAGCTTGGTAGATTTCTGCACGTGGAAAACACCATTCAGTTCACCCACATCTACCAAACCTTCATCGTATGGAAAGATGTTCAATACTCCCTCATCCTCAGCCATCAAATCGCTCACATTCTTTCTCACTTCACCATCCTTGGTGCTGAAAGTTCCATCATCCATACAGAACAATCCGTTCTCGGCAGCCAGATGCCATTTCAGTTTCTTGCCCATCAGCGAAGAACCGCCATAATTGGCTACCTTTACCTTAGCCTGAATCTTCTCGCCATCCTCGAAGCAGAACTTCTTCATTTCCAGCAGAGGAACCACTGGCGAACACCACTGGCGCCATTCCTCGGGCGTAGTGATTCCCTTGCTCTCCATAAACGCATCCAGAATGCCTACGAAAGCACTTCCCTGACCGGGATAATCCTGAATATCGAGCAGTTGGAAGCCCGCCATATTCCGGGTTCTCAAATCCATCTCTATATCGGCTTTATAGAGTTTCACGCTCCATAAGCCCGAAGCCTTGTGGAAATCATCAGCCTGCGAAAGCATTCCGGCAGCAGCCAGCCTGCGGCGGAACACTTCAAAGTTATAAGGATGAAGCACTCCGGTGTATTTCTTTATTTCCCGATAGTCAGGATAGGTCTGAAACTGGCCTGTTTCGTGAGAGATGATTGGGATTCCTGCCTTATCGCAAGCCTCATCAAAATTCATCGTAGAATTAGGATGGAAATGATTGATCATTCCGCCATCGTAGGCATCAGCAAACGAGAAAGAACCACGGGTATGGGTATTGTATTTGCCCCATCCCTCGCCTCCGATGCGGCAAGTGGTAAAGTAATCCATTCCTTCTTTTATTCCCTGATAACCGAGATAGTAATTGCTTCCGAAAGTATAGTATTTATCTGGCGCAATCTTGCGGAAATCATCCACAAACTCCTTCATCTTGTCGATGTCGCCCCAGAGTTCATTACCCAGCGCCATCATTCTGAAAGATGGATGATGACCGTATTCTCTGAGGATGTTCTCGCCTTCCTGATGCAGGAACGCCATCAGCCTTTCATCCTTCTTATCGAAAGAACCCCAGAAAGGAAGTTCCGGCTGGAGATAGATTCCCAGACTGTCCGCTGCCACGAAAGCCGCCTCCGGTGGGCACCAGGAATGAAAGCGCACATGGTTGATTCCATATTCCTTGCAGGTTCCGAGATACTTCATCCAGCCTTCCACGCCCATTTCCACATGTCCCGTCAGCGGCCATACAGCCGCATCGTGCTTGCCACGGAGGAATATCCTATGACCATTGGCGTAGAAGTGGGCGTCCTTGATATGAAAATCCTTGGCGAAATCAGGCATCTGAAGGGCGGAAGGAGAAGCTACAGAACGGCTAGGGATTGCTCCTGTTAGAGTTTCTGCATATTTGCTCTCTACAGAGCTGGCTATCAGGAGTTCAATCCTTCCGATAATTCCATTCCAGTTGGTCTGCGTATCTTCTGTATAAGCATGGCTGGAGCCGTAAACCTGCTCAGGCACACCTCTTCCATTATCCACCACGATTTCCAGGAGATGCTTGCCCGGCTTCACCTTCTTTAGCAAAAGATAGCGCTGGGGAGTAGAGATGAAGTTGCAGGAATCCACCAGTTCTCCATCCACATACACCCATGTCGGTCGGGTACGTTCCAGGAAGAGTTCTACCGGCTTCTTCTTCCAGTCCTTCGGAATATTGATGGTTCTGGAATATCTTGCAGCTCCTTTATAGGCATAGAGTCTCGTAAGATGCGTTGTTTCCATTGTATCTTTCGGAGCGAATCCCAGATGGTTCGTATCGATGGTACCGGGAAGAATGGCACGATTCACCTCACCCTGCGAGACACGCTTACTCTTGGCAAAAGCACTACCGCTCTTTCCCAACTCCACATTCCATTCACCAGCGAGCGAAATGCTCTGTGCTTGCAAGCCCAGACTTACCAGTCCCAGACAAGCGATAAGAATAGTTTTCTTCATTAACTTATTACAGAATATCTTTTAGGGTTAAAATTGCGTATAAAGATACAATAAATTTGATGTTTACGGCTGCAAATATACAAAAATTGCGGTAAAAACACCGCAATTTACCAAAGAAATTGCTGTATTTTTACCGCAAAATATGATTTATGAAAAAAGCCACTATGCTTTACTTCTTCTTAGGTCTGCGACGAGCCCAACCTTCTTCCTCGAAGTTTGGCTCCTCACCCTTGAACTTCACGTTGTCGTTGTTCTGGAAGAACTGGCGCCAATCGCCTGTATCCTCCTGAGGGCGAGACTTTCTGCCGCCACGAGATTCGCCACGGCTTCCACGTCCTCCCTTTCCACGAGAGTCTCTTGCATCATCAGAAGAACCTCTGCGACCACGACCTTCCGAGCTACGACCTCCTCTTTCTGAAGAACGGGCGCCTCTGCCCTCAGAACTGCGACCGCCACGGGCTGCTCTGCCATGACCTTCCTCATCAGCATCGTTACATCTTACGGTTCTGCCCTTGTACTCAGTACCGTTCAATGCCTTCATCACGCGCTTAGCATCCTCCTCAGGCACCTCGATATAGGCAAACTTACTCAGCAGGTCGATGTGACCCACCTCCTGGCGACCCTTCACGTGCTTGTTCAGATACTGCATGATTTCGCCCGGATAGAAACCATCAGCCTTACCCAGGTTGATGAACAGGCGCTTGAAACCAGCCTCTGTCTCATGCTTTCTGCGACCATTGGAAACCTTGCCACGGCCTTCACCACGGCTTCCACGACCTTCGCCGCCACGGGAACCCTTGCCTGTTTCCGGCTTGATAATCTCAGGAGCATTCTTATAGTAATCGAGGAACTTACCGAAGGTGATGGTTACCATCTTCTTGATGATGTCCTCCTTGTCGATGTACTCAAACTGGCGGTTGATTTCAGCCATGTATGGTTCAATCTGATCCTCATCCACATCGGTCTTCATGATGTCGTCCATGGTCTTGAAGAGCTGCTTCTTGCAGATTTCCTCTGGGGTTGGCAAAACGCCATCCACGAAGTCCTTGCCAATCTGCTTCTCTATCTGGCGAACCTTGAACTTCTCTCTGGTATGGATGATAGAGATGGATGTTCCCTTCTTTCCGGCACGACCCGTACGACCACTTCGGTGGGTGTAACTTGCCACATCATCAGGCAAACCATAGTTGATAACGTGAGTCAGATCATCTACGTCCAAACCACGGGCAGCCACATCGGTAGCCACCAGGAACTGAACGGTATGGTTGCGGAACTTCTGCATGGTGAGGTCACGCTGCTGCTGACTCAAGTCGCCGTGCAGCGCCTCTGCATTATAACCATCCTTGATGAGCTTATCCGCAATATCCTGAGTCTCCAGCTTGGTGCGGCAGAAGATAATCGCAAAGATGCGTGGATAGAAATCCACCACGCGCTTCAGGGCGAGATACTTATCCTTGGCATTTACCAGATAGTAGATGTGGTTTACATGCTCAGCACCCTCATTGCGCGAACCCACCACGATTTCCTTGTGGTCGTGCAGATAGTTGAGGGCAATCTTCTCGATGTCCTTGCTCATGGTAGCCGAGAAGAGCAGAGTGTTTCTATCTTCCGGAACGTTCTCGAAGATGGCATTGATGCTCTCAGAGAAGCCCATGTTCAGCATCTCGTCAGCCTCATCAAGTACCACGTTGTTCACGTTCTCCAACTGAGCCACGCCACGATTAATCAAATCGAGCAGACGGCCAGGGGTAGCCACGATAATCTGCACACCATGCTTCAGGGTGCGAATCTGGCTTCCGATGTCGGTACCGCCATAAACAGCGGCAATATGCAAACCGTCGATGTACTTGGCAAAACTGTTCAAATCGTCTGCTATCTGGAGACAGAGCTCACGTGTAGGACTGAGGATGATAGCCTGTGTCTGCTTGCTGCTAGCATCAGTCTTCTGGATTACCGGAATACCGTAAGATGCAGTCTTACCCGTACCGGTCTGCGCCAACGCAATCACGTCGTTCTTATTACCAAGCAAATATGGGATTACTTCTTCCTGAACTGGCATTGGATTCTCAAATCCAAGCTCTTCGATGGCACGGCGAATCTCCTCGCTCACGCCCAATTCTTCAAATGTCTTCAAATCTTTTTAACCTTAATTCATTATAATCAAAATGGAAGGCCGAATTCACCCTCCCAGCCATGAATTAGGGTGCAAAATCCTTCCGAAACGCTTGCGGCAATCGTACGCATTTATTAAGATTGCCTAAATTCGGGTGCAAAGATACGAAAAAACTGCGAATTTCTTGCATTTTTTGCGCAGAATTCATTATCTTTGCATTATCTTTACAGATAATTCGGACAATATTGCTCCGAACTGGCTAACAAGAATCATAAACATCAACCGAGAAGAACGAATATCGCGTCACAACGACATCGCTTAACCTCGAATAACAAAGAATCGAAAAAAATGAAAAAGGTAATTTTCACCCAGGATTGGATGGCAATGCATCCATACGAGAAACCAAACGAAGTAGATCAGTACTATACAGAACTGGCTAACGAAATATACCACGCCCTCGACGAGGCGTGCTTCACCCATCAGTTTAAGAATGTGGAGGATGCCAAGCAGCTTGCACTCAGCATTGCGGGCTACTTTGAGGATGTGATTTCCGGCGCAGGAATCTGGAAGACGTTTACTGCGGAATGCAAGAAGCGCTACGGTTCCTACCTTCCTTTCTATGAGAACGAGGACGATTTCGTTCCGAATACCCTGAACGAAGATGTTCCAGCCTACGATCCGGAAGAAATCAACTTCGCCGACATCAAGTTCCTGTGCTGGCACCATTACCAGCAGAGCACCTACATTCAGGAAGCCGTTCCTTTCCTCTTCAGTACGATGACGCTGGCTGCCAAGCTTGCCTATAATCTGCTCGACAAGGAATATGAGACTGCGCCTGAGAATGAGCGTCTGATTACCTATCTGAGCGAAATGCCTGTACTGGAGAATCAGAATGAAGAAGAAGAGAAGCAGCTCGACGAAATCCACCGCCGCGACACGTTGGCTTGGTTCCACTATGGCTGCTACTTCAATGTGGGCAATCGCCAGCGCCTGCAGTTCGCTCTCCAGCAGATGGCAAATTCTCCTCAGGGACTTACAGAGCCTATGGCCTACTCCGTACAGATGGAGATGACCATTGCCAGCAGAAGCAATCTTCTGGCGCTTACTTCCTTAGAGTGGCTTGAGAAGATTACGGCAGAAATGCCTACCCACAAGCTTTGGGAGGACAAGGAATTCAAGGAGAAGATTGAGAAGATGGAGGCGAGCGTAGATCGCGAGAAGGCTATCCACGATTACAACCTGCTGAAGGCAAAGGATTATGGCGACAAGTTCATCTTCCTGGAGGATGTGAAGACCCTGAAGGAGTTCCTCAATGAGATAGAATTCGAATTGCCTAAGGATATCCGATTCCCACAGAAATACGAAAAAGGCATCATCGTGAGCGCAAGTCCTTATACGGGTATCAATATCAGTTTCGGCCTCGCCCACTGCATCGCTTCGCCTGAGAATCCTTACTACAACGCTGAGCGCGCTGAGGATGACAGCTTCGGAATCATCAGCGGCAATGGCCGCCCATTCCCATACGAGATTGTGTGCAAGCTGATAGAGAATAATATGTTGCCTGACGCCAATATCTTCACCAGCCGATACATCAGGGAGGCAGGCTTGAAGATTACCCAGGCAAACCTTCAGTTCCTTGCCGATTACTATCTGATGGGCAGAAAAGACAAGGATCTGTCGCCAGCAGAATTGTGGTAAAATCATACAGAATATTCAAAAGTTTAGAGAAGAAAGAGCGGAAAAACAACTGTTAACTGTTAACTCTGTTAACCCCCAGTTGTTCTTCCGCTCTTTTTTATTTTTAGTAATTTCTCAGTTAGTTATTCCAAAATCACTAATTTAAAATTTGCTTGCACTTGATTAACCAAGCCACATAATCGGGAGTAAATGGAATGAAGATACAAGCAAAACACTTCTGCCTTACATATCCTGCATAGACAAGCCTATCAGCTGCACTTCGTTATACTTTCCGAAATTACTACGAATCGATTCAAATTTCTCCTGTAAGAGTTTAGGATTATATCGGTCGGCATTACGCTTCACTTCTGCCACCAATGCCGTCTTGTCAATATCGTTGAGTGCGATAAGGTCTATCTCGTTCATTCCTTTCCTATCCCAATAATTTCCGACCAAGGTAACACGCTCTTCCTCAGCAATCTTTTGGCGAAAATATTGTTCCAGTACTAGCCCCGTATAGTCATTGTAATCTCGCTCCACGATTTCCAAGAGCAAGTCGTTGCGCTCCGTTTCTATCAAAGTTTGATTAGGCAAGACGAAACGGAACCAGAAGCGCAGGAAGCAATCTTCAACACTCCACCTGAGATTTCTACTGCCAGGCTTGCTAAACATCGGTGTCAACTTGCTCACATAGTTATAGTCTTCCTCCAGTCGCTTCAGATAGGTACCCGTATTCTTGCCGATGATATTATCTATCTGGTTCTGAACTGTCATTCCCCCAGCCACCAGCTGCAAGATACTGAGATAATTGGCATAATCCTTGCCAAACTCCGACAACACAATTTCCTTACCCTCTGTGATAAAAGGACTTTCCGAGCTTGTTGCCCAGCGGAGCATACTCTCTTTATCGGTCGCTCCTGCATCCATCAGCAAGGCGATGTATTTAGCTACACCACCAGTCAACATATACAGGCAAAGCAAATCTTCAGAAGTATAGTTGGGGTTATAGTCATGCAAGATTTCCTTGATAATGCTTATCCTAAATGGCTTGAGCCTTATCTCGCAATCCTTCCTGCCATATAGAGGCTCGTCATCGTTATCGAAGATTTTGTGCATCATGCTATAGATGCTGCCACAAGCCACGAGATTGACCATTGTTGATTCGTGGTATCTATCCCAAATGTCCTGAATATGGCTTGGGATGGCTGGATTTACCTTCAAAAAGTTTTGGAACTCATCGAAGACGATGGTAAAATGATGTTCCTTTCCATACTTCATGATTTGCTCGAAGAACTGTGCAAAAGTCTCCATTCTACCATATACATGAAGTCCCAGCACTTCCTCTGCTGCCTTTTGGAATTTCTCCACCAACACACGTTCATTGTCCTTCGACACATATAGATACAGCATCTTCTGCTCTTGCTCAGTCTTGAGCAAGAGAAGCGTCTTTCCGATACGCCTTCTGCCTATCATTACAGTGAAAAGGGAATGCTCAGCCGATTTTTCCCAGTTCCTGCGCAGTATCTCTATCTCCTTTTTCCGATCATAAAACTTCATAATGTAACAGCCGTTAAATTAATGTGCGTTAAATAAACAGTGCAAAGATACAATATTTTGTCGTCAAAATCCCCAAATCTCGAAAAAAAACATACTTTTGGGGAAATAAAAGACAAAAAGTTAAGATATAAGACAGATTAGAAATCAAAAAGGGCACGATTACTCGTGCCCAAAAGAATTCTTTACCTACTGATCTGATAAGAGGGAGTTAGCAGGCTTCACTCCCAATGATGATTGATTTAATAATTCTTTCCTCTTCGAGTGTTCTAGAATATCCAAAGAGGGAAAAGCAAACTTTCGCTTAAAGATTGACGTTGATGTGCACGCGTACACAGCAAATCAAAATTAACAAAAACATGGTATTCCACATACTTGCTAAAAATTTTAATTAACTTACTCATCTACAAAATTACTTGAATCTATCATTATATTGCGTTCGTTAGCCGAAACTATTGAACAGCAACTTTCTTCACACTACCATCGCTATACTTCACGATGTTCAAGCCCTTGGCTGGAGCAGACAATTGCTGACCATTTACAGAATAGCGAGAGAGTTCCTTGGCATCGGTAGAGGTTGTTACCCTGTCGATTCCTGTAGGATCATATTCTACAATATTTCCAAAATCGCCCCAAACATCAGCAAGCCAATAGTCTTGTTCTGTTCCTTGTGGTACATATAAT
>ERZ791709.107-NODE-107-length-45476-cov-56.0133_pt1 | contig 45476 bp, 36 predicted proteins | sample MGYA00509955_ERZ791709 | MGnify/ENA primary metagenome ERZ791709 (study PRJEB30046, sample SAMN00715153) | human gut metagenome | study: EMG produced TPA metagenomics assembly of the A metagenome-wide association study of gut microbiota in type 2... | reverse complement strand
AGGTAAGTGAAAATTCTGACATGGCAAAATCCTGGGCAACTTTTTGTTGCTCAGGCACTTATAAATAATGTTAAACTATAGTGTTGCGGAATTAAGGAACATGAAACCTAAAGACCAAATGAAGACAGCGTTGCTGATTTGTGCGCTGACTTCCATGTCTCCTGCGTTTGCAAATGGTACTATGGTAAAAGCCGACAACTTGAACCGCCCTACCACCAGCATCCAACAGCAGAAGAAAGTAGCAACAGGACGTGTTGTTGACAATCAAGGCGAACCTCTTATCGGTGTTACCGTGATGGAAGTTGGCACGTCCAATGGAACAGTAACCGACCTAGACGGAAATTTCTCCCTCAGTCTGAAAAATCCTAATGGCAAGATTACAATTTCCTACATCGGCTTCAATCCACAGACTCTTACAGCTGCAAGCAACATGCAGATTACCATGAAGTCTGAAGACAAGGAGCTCAATGAAGTTGTAGTTGTAGGTTATGGTACACAGAAGAAGGTGAACCTCACCGGTTCTGTATCATCAGTAGATAGCAAGGCTTTGGAAAGCCGTCCTATCCAGAACTTGCAGAGTGGACTCCAGGGTATGATGCCTGGTGTTACCATCAGCGGTACCAATGGTGCTCCGGGTATGGACTCAGGTAGCATCAACGTACGTGGTGTGGGAACCCTCAACTCTTCCTCTCCTTATATTTTGATTGATGGCGTAGAGTCTGGTACCATGAGTAGCCTCGACCCTAACGATATCGAGAGCATCTCTGTATTGAAGGATGCTGCTTCTGCTGCCATCTATGGTTCCAAGGCTGCCAACGGCGTTATCCTTATCACTACCAAGCGTGGTAAGAGCGGCAAGCCTCAAGTTTCTTATAATGGTTATGTGAGTGTGCAGAATCCAACCAGCCTGATCGACCGTCTGGATTCATACGAGTATGCCCACATGCTGAATGATGCGCTCGAAAGCGAGGGCAAGGCTAAGAAATTCGCCACTGAAGAGGAAATCAATGCACTCCCTAATACCGACTGGTACGACCTGGCTTACAAAACAGGTTCTCTGCAGCACCACAACGTAAGCGTGAATGGTGCTACTGAGAGCGTAAACTATCTCGCATCTGTAGGTTACCTGAAGCAGTCGGGTATCTTGCCTCACGCTGGCCGTGAGCAGGTAAACGGCCGTACCAACCTGGAGATGAAGATCAACAGCCGCCTTACAGCCCGCCTGAATCTCGCTTACATCAAGAACGATTATACCGACCCTTCTTCTGCATACGCAGGTGGTGGTTCTGACCAGATCATCCGTCAGCTCAACTTGATTTCACCATGGATTACCGCTCGTTATGACGACGGCACATGGGGAACTATCTCTGATGGTAGCCCTATTGCATGGCTCGACAACGATCTGAAGGTATATCGCCGCAATACCAACTTCACAGGTCTCTTCGGTGTTGATTACAAGATTCTTGACGGTTTGACAGCTAAGTTGAGTGCATCTTATGTAAACGACAACCAGAACTACGACTACTTCCAGAAGTTCTTCGTTTACAATGCGAACAAGAAGACCGATCCAAATTTCCACGATGAACGAGTATATAAGTGGGAACGTAAAACTTTCGAAGCATTGTTGAACTACAACAAGACCTTCGGACAGCATACCGTTGGGGCTTTGGCAGGATGGCATGCAGAGGCTTACGACTATAAGTATTGGTACACTTACCGCAAGAACTTCCCTAACAATAATGTGACCGATATCAATGCGGGTGATGTATCTACCCAGCAGGCACAGGGAAATACCCGTGAGTTGAATATGCTTTCATGGTTTGGTCGTGTTAACTACGACTTTGCAGGCCGTTACCTCTTCGAGGCTAACCTCCGTGCTGATGCATCCAGCCGTTTCGCAGATGGTCATCGTTGGGGTTACTTCCCATCATTCTCTGCAGGATGGCGTGTAAGCGAGGAAGCTTTCATGGAGGGTACCAAGTCTTGGCTCTCTAACTTCAAGATTCGCGGATCTTGGGGTCAATTGGGTAACCAGGAGGCTTTGAGCGACTACTATCCAGCTATCAATACATACAGTATCAACGCCAAGTATGCATTCGACGGCAAGGTAACATCCGGATACTACCAGAGTTCATACAAGATCAACACCATCACTTGGGAAAAGGCGACCACATGGGGCGTAGGTGTTGACCTGGGATTCCTCGACAACAAGATTACTGCATCTGTTGATTACTACAACCGTCTTACAGATGGTATCTTGATCTCTGTAGATGCTCCTTACGAGTTCGCTTTGGGTAGCTATCTTGACAATGTGGGTCAGATGCGCAACCAGGGTGTCGAGATGAGCCTCAACTACAACGATAAGTTTGGTGAGGTGACTGTAGGCGCAGGCTTGAATGTTGCATACAACAAGAACAAGATTGAGAGCATGCCAGGTAAGGGATACGTAGGTACTGGCTACAACCAGCGCAACGCTGCGGGTCAAGAGTTCAACAGCTACTATGTATATAAGGCTGACGGATTCTTCCAGACAGATAAGGAAGCACAGGAATACATGGACTACTACTGGCCAGCAGACGGTTCAAAGGGTGCTTGCCCATTCAGTGGTGGTAAGTTCAAGGCTGGTGACTTGAAATATGTAGATATCAATGGTGACGGCAAGATTGATGCAGAGAACGACCGCTTCTATGCAGGTAGTTCTGTTCCTCGCTGGACATTCGGTTTGAACCTGAACGCAGCTTGGAAGGGCTTCGACCTCTCCTTGTTCTTCAACGGACAGTTTAAGGCTTATCGCTACTTCGATGCATACGAGGTAGAGGGTGCTTTTGTGGGCGACAGCTCTCACCCAGCAACCATCTGGAGAGACTCTTGGACCTACAACAAGTCAAATCCTAAGATGCCACGATTGTTTACTGACACAAACTCTCCTAGCTCTTCACGTAATGTTGTTTCTACATTCTGGCTCAAGAATGTATCTTACTGCCGTTTGAAGAACTTGCAGTTGGGTTATACACTTCCTAAGTCGGCACTCGAATTCCTTCATGTCAACAAGGTACGTGTTTACTACTCTTGCGAGAACCTGTTCACAATCGACAATCTCGACATCAACGTGGATCCAGAGGCAACCAGTCAGCGACTCAGCTCTTATCCATTGCTCCGCACTCACTCATTCGGTTTGAGCGTAACATTCTAATAACTTAAAAAGGATATTATCATGAGAAATCTTAAGAAATATATATTCATCGGCATGACCGCCCTCTTGGCAACCTCATGCTCCGATTTCCTCGATACAGCCCCAAAGGATGCTCTTTCACCTGTCAGCACCTGGCAGACTCAGGAAGACGCAGACAAGTTCCTCGTTGGCTGTTACAACAACTGGCAAGACCAGTACAACTCCGGTTGGGGTTGGGACGGTTTCCTCCTGTATTGGGATGGTACAAGTGACTTCGGTTACGACCAGTTCCCTTGGGAGGGTTATACTCCTATCGGTAATGGTACCTTGACCGCATCTAGCGGAAGAGACTGGTACGACTTCTCACGCATCCGCCGCGTCAACGAGTTGTTGGCTAACGTAGATAAGTGTAACATGCCAGAAGCTGCCAAGAAGGATATCAAGGCTCAGGCTCGCTGGATCCGCGCTTACCGCTACTTCCTGATGAACTGGAACTATGGTGGTGTGCCTCTCATCGAAAGCTATGCAACTGCAGAGGAAGCGATGGTACCTCGTAATACCGAGCAGGAGGTGAAGGAGTATATCGAAAAAGAACTCGACGAGTTGGTAAACGATATCAATGTAACTCCTGCAGCCCGTGGTCGCATTGCCAAGGGTGCAGCTTTGGCTCTCCGTATGCGAGAGGCTCTCTATTATGGAGACTATGCTACTGCTAAGGATCGTGCAGAGAAGATCATTGCATTGAATCAGTATGAGTTGGATCCAGACTATGCTAACCTGTTCAATGTAGCAGGTCAGGATTCCAAGGAAATCATCCTTGCTGTACAGGCTGTAGAAAACGACTACTATAACGATGTGATTGGCCGTATGTACAACAATGCTGATGGCGGTTGGTCTTCTATCGTTCCTAGCTACGGCTTGATCGACACCTATGAAATGGCAAACGGCTTGACCAAGGACGAACCGGGTTCTGGCTATGATCCTACCCATCCATTCAACAACCGTGACCCACGTATGGCAATGACTGTCATCTATCCTGGTTGTGACTACATCAATGGTAATGGTAAAGAGGCTATCTTCAATACACTCGACAAGACGATTAATGGAGCTACCAATGCCAACTATTATCTCGCAGCCAACAACAGTTCAAAGACTGGTTTGACATGGGGTAAGTACTTGGCACCTATGAACCAGTATCCTGATATCTGGAACACAACCTGTCAGCCTATCGTCTTCCGCTATGCAGAAGTATTGCTAACTTACTGCGAGGCAGAGAATGAATTGAATGGTCCTTCTGCTCAAGTTTATACCTACCTGAATATGGTTCGTAACCGTGTAGGTATGCCTAATGTAGATGAAGCTAAGTACAATACCAAGGAGAAGCTTCGCGAGTTGATTCGTCGCGAGCGTGGTGTTGAGTTCGCAGGTGAAGGTATCCGCCGTGCAGATATCTTACGCTGGAAAGATGCCAGTGGCAAGATGTTGGCTGAGACCTTGCTGAACTGCACATTGGAGCGTCAGGTAGGTACTGTAAGCATGGATAAGTCTGTGGCTCCTGGTATGCGTGCCACTATCAATGTAAATGCTTCTGCAGCTGACAAGAAGATTGAGGATCGTGTATTCAAGACCACCAACCGTTATCTCCCTATCCCACAGGGTGCACGTGATGCTAACACGCAGTTGAAGCAGAATGACGGTTATTAAAAACAAAAAGTACTGAGTACATCATTCCAAAAGTACTCAGTACTCATTAATAAGAAAAAAGACCACCATCTGAGTTGAATTTCAAACTCAAATGTTGGTCTTTTTTATATCATTTCCACTCTTAAAAACGTGGAATTACTCCCATTCATTGACGTGGAATTTACTCCCACTCAATTGTCGAAGGTGGCTTTGAAGAGATGTCATAGCAAACGCGGTTAACGCCCTTTACCTTATTGATAATCTCGTTACTTACCTTAGCCATGAAGTCGTATGGGAGATGAGCCCAGTCGGCAGTCATCGCATCAGTACTTGTTACGGCACGCAATGCAACTGGGTGCTCGTATGTACGCTCATCACCCATTACACCTACTGAACGGACGGTAGAAAGCAATACGGTACCAGCCTGCCAAATCTGATCGTAGAGAGAAACCTCGATCTCACCATTCTGCATGTCAGCAGGAACACCGGCAGCCAGGACGCGGCGAGCTTCCTCACCACTCAACTTCACCTTATACTCACGCAAGCCACGGATATAGATATCATCTGCATCCTGAAGAATGCGTACCTTCTCTGGAGTGATATCACCCAAGATACGAACAGCCAAACCAGGACCTGGGAATGGATGACGGGTAATCAGGTGCTCAGGCATTCCCATAGAGCGACCTACTCGACGAACCTCATCCTTGAACAACCACTTCAAAGGCTCGCACAACTGAAGGTTCATCTCCTTAGGAAGACCACCTACATTGTGATGGCTCTTGATTACCTTACCAGTGATGTTCAAACTCTCGATACGGTCTGGATAGATAGTACCCTGAGCCAACCACTTGGCACCAGTCTGCTTCTTAGCCTCAGCGTTGAAAACCTCTACGAAGTCGCGGCCGATAATCTTACGCTTCTCCTCAGGATCTGTAACACCAGCCAAATCAGTGAAGAACTTCTCAGAAGCATCAACACCAATCACGTTCAAGCCCAAGCACTTGTAATCCTCCATTACATCACGGAACTCATTCTTTCTGAGCATACCGTGATCTACGAAGATACAGGTAAGGTTCTTGCCGATAGCCTTGTTCAAGAGAACAGCAGCTACGCTGGAATCAACACCGCCAGAAAGACCCAAGATAACCTTGTCGTCGCCCAACTGTGCCTTCAACTCTGCTACAGTAGTCTCAACGAAAGAGTCAGCACTCCAATCCTGCTTGCTACCGCAGATATCTACCACGAAGTTCTTCAAGAGCTGTGTACCCTGCAAAGAATGGAACACCTCTGGGTGGAACTGTACAGCCCAAACAGGCTGCTTGGTAGAAGCATAAGCAGCATACTTCACATTGGCAGTAGAAGCGATGCACTTATAGTCCTCAGGAATAGCTGTGATGGTATCGCCATGACTCATCCAAACCTGAGAGTTCTCGATGAATCCCTTGAACAATGGATTCTCCTTGTCGAACTGCTCCAAGTTAGCACGACCATACTCACGGCTGTCAGCAGCCTCCACCTTACCGCCCTGAGCGTAAGAGAGGAACTGAGCACCGTAGCAGATACCGAGCACAGGGATGCGACCGATAAACTGGCTCAGATCTACCTTGAAAGCTTCCGGATCATGAACGGAATAAGGGCTACCGCTCAAAATGACACCAATGACAGATGGGTCATCCTTTGGAAACTTGTTGTAAGGCATAATCTCGCAGAAGGTATCAAGCTCACGAACACGACGGCCTATCAGCTGTGTGGTCTGTGAACCGAAATCCAAAATAATAATCTTCTGTTGCATATTGTCTAATTTATAATTTATAATTTACAATTCATAATTCTTTCAGGAATGCTTCCGCTTCTTTCAGCGTCTCCTGCTTTCCCACATCCATCAGCTTGAGGTCGTTCTTCACGTATCCCTCAATACGAACCTTGTCGCAATGCTTCAGATAGAAGTCCATAATGGGGAACTTATCCGGTTCATTCTCCATCAGCGGGAAAAGCGATGGGGCTACCATGTGGATGCCAGAGAAAGCATACATCTTATAATCTTCTGGATTGAGATCAGGATAAGAACTTTTCACCTCACCTGTTTCTATATTCGTCCAGCCTACCAATCGCATGGTATCATCGAAGAGGAGATAACGTTTGGTCTTGCGTTCGCTCACCAGAAGGCGGGCAGCCAAGGGAGCCTTCTCCTTCATGGAATCCGAAGAATCATCTGAAAGTTCTTTCGACTCCATCTGATAGAATTTCTTCAGATCCACATTGCTCAGGATGTCCACATTATGAATCAGGATAGGCTCAGTCTGATCGAAGAGTGGCCATGCCTTCCTGATACCACCACCCGTTTCGAGGAGTTTTTCGCTCTCATCGCTGATACGGATGTCCATACCGAAATTTTTATTATCACGAAGATAATCGATGATTTGTTTAGAGAAATGATGCACGTTCACCACAATACGAGTGAAACCGGCATCCTTCAACTGAAAGATGACACGTTTGAGCAAAGGTTCTCCCCCGACACTTACCAATGCCTTCGGAATGCGATCAGTAAGTGGCTTCAGGCGAGTGCCCAAACCTGCTGCGAATATCATTGCTTGCATCATTGCTAAATAGCTATATATTAATGTGCGTGCAAATTTACTAACTTTTTGCGAGATAGCCAAATTTGCACGCTAAATATTATTGTTTTGCAGGCAAAACCTGCTCAAAATGCTGTTCTCTATGACATATTTGCACTTCTACGCCAAACTTCTCGTGGATATGTTCGGCAAGATGCTGGGCTGAATACACACTGCGATGCTGACCGCCCGTACAACCGAAACAGAACATCAGGGAGGTAAAACCGCGCTGGATATAGCGATTCACGTGATGGTCTGCCAACTTATAGACACTCTCCAGGAACGTCAGAATCTCACCATCATCCTCAAGGAATCGGATTACTGGCTCATCCAATCCCGTAAGTTTCTTGTAAGGTTCATATCTACCTGGGTTGTGGGTACTTCTGCAGTCGAATACATAACCGCCGCCATTTCCTGACGGATCTTCAGGGATTCCCTTCTTAAAGGAGAAGCTGAATACGCGAACTACCAACGGTCCCTTACCATCATACTTGGAATAAGTGGCAGGCCCATCCTGCGGATGCGCATGGTAGATATTGTTATCTGTAATCTTATAACCATCAGCACGGGTCATAGCCGTACTCTCGATGCGCTTAAACTGTGGCAACTCGGTGAGTCGGCGCAACATATCCATCATATATGGATATGGGAAAACCTTCTCGCCCATCTTCAGCAGATCACGCAGATTCTGGATAGCCGGCGGAATACTCTCTATGAAGTGCTTCTTGCGCTCGAAATAGCCACGGAATCCATAGGCACCCAACACCTGCAAGGTACGGAAGAGCACAAAGAGACTCAGGCGATGCACGAAATGACGCACAGATGGCACCTCGGTATAGTTTTTCAGCGACTGATAGTACTCCCATACCAACTCGCGGCGAAGCTTAAAGGAATACTTGGCTGAAGCCTGCCAAAGGAAGGAAGCCAAATCATAATAGAAAGGTCCCTTTCTGCCACCTTGGAAATCAATAAAGTACGGATTGCCATTTTCGTCTAACATTATATTGCGAGCCTGGAAATCGCGATAGAGGAAACAATCCATCTTTTCTGACGTCAAATCCTTCGCAAAAAGGCGGAAGTTAGCTTCCAACTTCAATTCATGGAAATCCAAATCTGTCGGTTTCAGGAAACAATACTTGAAATAGTTGAGATCAAAGAGTACGCTATCCATATCAAACTCCGGCTGAGGATAGCAGTTGGACCAATCCAGCCCACGTGCACCACGCAACTGGATGTTAGGCAACTCACGGATTGTCTTCTTCAGGAGTTCCTTCTCCTTCTGATTGTATCTGCCGCCAGCCTCTCTTCCGCCCTTGATGGCATCAAAGAGCGAAGTTCCGCCCAGATCTGTCTGGATATAGCAGAGTTCATCATCACTCACAGCCAGAATCTTAGGCACCGGCAACTGACGGAGGTTGAAATGATTAGCCAGATACACGAAGGCGTGATCCTCATCACGGCTCGTACCGATAACACCTATCACCGTATCCCCATCCTGCTTGATGATACGAAAATATTGGCGGTTACTTCCCTGCCCTGCCAGCTTGATGACATCAGCAGGCTCTTCGCCAGTCCATTGCTTGTAGAGATTAATTAGCTTTTCCATCATCATTCAATTTTCTGCGTTTTCTGTCATCATCGATCTTCTGTGCGAAGTTATCACCGATGAAGAGAAGCAATAAGATACCTAGCGTAGTAAGGAAAGAATTCGTAGTAGTCATTCCTAACTCCGCCTTTGTTATATAAATCAGTCCTCCGATAACGACCAGGAAGACCAATGCCTTTTTCCAATCAATATTATGCATGATACTCAAAAAACTATTTGTTCTGCAAAGATACAACATTTTTCTGAGCTAGCCATAAGATTAAGCATATTTTTGAGATGAGCACAAAAAAAATCGGATGTCTCACGACAACCGATTTTCAAAAACAAACTACTTAAAAACTAATCTACTAAAACAAATCAAAAAAATATCTTCATCGACCTCACGGTCGGTATTACCTTTTCTTTTCGCTTGCAAAGTTACAAAAAAAGCGTATTAGCACCAAACAATTTTGCGATTTTTTGCATATCAATTGCTAAAAAAACAAAAAAATAGGGATAATTCACTGAGAATCACCCCTATTTGTTATATTTAGGTTGCAAATTTGCACTCTATTACATCATACCGCCCATACCTGGAGCTGCAGCAGGTGCAACTGGAGCTGGCTCTGGTTTATCTACCAGGACACATTCTGTTGTCAGGAACAGACCAGCGATAGAAGCTGCGTTCTCCAAAGCAACACGCTCAACCTTAGCAGGATCTACGATACCAGCCTGACGCATATCCTCGTAAACATCCTTGCGGGCATTGTAACCGAAGTCACCCTCGCCCTCGCGAACCTTATTAACGACTACAGAACCCTCGCCACCAGCATTGGCTACAATCTGACGGAGAGGCTCCTCGATAGCACGCTCTACGATGCGGATACCAGTTGTCTCATCGGCGTTGTCACCCTTCATATCCTTCAAAGCCTCGAGAGCACGGATATAAGTAGTACCGCCACCAGCAACGATACCTTCCTCGATAGCTGCACGGGTAGCGCAGAGAGCATCGTCAACACGATCCTTCTTCTCCTTCATCTCTACCTCAGAGTTAGCACCTACGTAGAGAACAGCAACACCACCAGCGAGCTTAGCCAAACGCTCCTGAAGCTTCTCCTTATCGTAAGAAGACTTGGTGTTCTCAATCTCGTTCTTGATCTGAGCTACACGATCTTGGATATTAGCCTTCTCACCATGACCATTTACGATTGTTGTATTATCCTTGGTAACAGTAACCTTGTCAGCAGAGCCCAGCATTTCCAATGTTGCCTGCTCCAACTTCAAGCCCTTCTCCTCTGAAATGACAACACCGCCAGTCAATACAGCGATATCCTCCAACATAGCCTTGCGACGGTCGCCGAAACCTGGAGCCTTTACTGCACAAATCTTCAAACCGCCACGCAAACGGTTAACAACCAATGTTGTCAAAGCCTCAGAATCAACATCCTCAGCAATAACCAACAAAGGACGACCGCTCTCAGCAGCTGGCTGGAGAATTGGCAAGAACTCCTTCAGGTTAGAAATCTTCTTATCATAAAGAAGGATGTATGGGTTATCCATTACACACTCCATCTTGTCAGCATCTGTCATGAAGTAACCGCTCAAGTAACCACGGTCGAACTGCATACCTTCAACTACACCGATGTTGGTATCACGGCTCTTGCTCTCCTCGATAGTGATGACACCATCCTTGGAAACCTTGCGCATGGCATCAGCCAAGAGCTTACCGATTTCAGCATCGTTGTTGGCAGAAACGGTAGCCACCTGCTCAATCTTGTCATAGTTGTCATCTACCTGCTCAGCATGGTCTTTGATGAAGGCAACGACAGCAGCAACAGCCTTGTCGATACCACGCTTCAAATCCATTGGGTTAGCACCTGCAGTTACGTTCTTCAAGCCCTCAGTTACGATAGCCTGAGTCAGGATAGTAGCTGTTGTAGTACCATCACCGGCATCATCACCAGTCTTGCTGGCAACACTCTTAACAAGCTGAGCACCAGTATTCTCAAACTTATTCTCCAACTCTACTTCCTTAGCAACGGTAACACCATCCTTAGTAATCTGAGGAGCGCCAAACTTCTTTTCGATTACCACGTTGCGTCCCTTAGGACCGAGAGTTACCTTTACTGCATTTGCCAACTGATCAACACCCTTCTTCAAGAGGTCGCGGGCATCCATATTATATTTAATATCCTTAGCCATTTCCTTATTCTTAATTAAAATGTTAATTATCAATTACTCTTCTACCACAGCGAGAACGTCGCTCTGGCGCATCATCATATACTTAGTACCATCAAACTCAAGTTCAGTACCAGCATACTTACCATAGAGAACAGTATCACCCTCCTTGAGAATCATCTCTTCATCCTTGGTACCCTTACCTGTAGCAACGACCTTACCACGCTGTGGTTTCTCCTTTGCTGTATCAGGGATAATGATTCCACCTACTTTTTCTTCAGCTGGTGCAGGAAGTACCAGCACTCTATCTGCTAATGGTTTAATATTCATGATTCTTATATTTTAATTTGTTATTACTTCTATTTTTCGTCTTCACTTCAGCCTATTCGGGCATACGTCAGACACCCTCACCCTATACGAAAAGCGTGCCAAAGCGTCAAAACTGACACTTTGGCACGCTCACCGCTACGCATCTACTGACATTTCTGTCAGCCTTTACCTAAAAATGCTGAAGCCACCCGTTGGTTTCTTGGGTAGATAACAAGTGAGTTCACTCTGTCCATCCGTACTGTTCTTCAATACGAACTTCCTTGCTGTGATAAGCATTTTTTGTTAACACAACGTTATATTTTCACCATTTTTCGGTGTTTTTGTACAATTCTCTTTGTCATTTGTTACTTTTTTACTATATTTGCAGAAAAATAAATCGGTATCAACGTAATATAGATAGAATTATGAAGCAATTTTTCAAGAATGTAGCCGCTACCATCGTAGGTATCTTCGGATTCGGAATCATCATGGTGATTCTCGCCGTCATCACACTCATTGGTATGATGTGCAACAGCAGCAAGACTCCTTCACTGAAAGACAACTCTGTGATGGTGATGAAGCTGCAAGGTCAGATCAGTGATCAGGCAAACGACGACTGGTTGGGACAGCTCACCGGCAACCAATACAACAACCTTGGCATGAACAATATCCTCTCAGCCATCAAGAAGGCAAAACAGGAGGATAAGGTGAAGGGTATCTATCTGGAAACGGGTATTCTGAGTACAGACTACGCTACATTGCAGGAAATCCGCAACGCTCTTGCCGACTTCAAGAAGAGCGGCAAGTGGATCATCGCCTATGGTGATGCCATGACCCAAGGTGGATATTACCTGGCTTCGGTTGCCAACAAGGTATATGTGAACCCGGAAGGTTCGGTAGATTGGCACGGTATTGCCTCACAGACACAATATATAAAAGATGTGGCTGCCAAATTTGGCGTTCACTTCACCATTGTAAAGGTGGGCAAATACAAGAGTTTCACAGAAATGTACACAGAGGACAAGATGAGCGATGCCAACCGCGAACAGGTTACCCGATATATCGGAGGTCTCTGGAATCAGATTCTGGCAGATGTCAGCAAGAGCCGAAACATTTCCAAGGATTCCCTGAATCGCTATGCAGACGGACTTATGGCATTCGATGACACCAAGCTCCTGAAATCCAGAAAGATGGTAGATGGATTCTGCTATTATGATGAAATCAGAGACGTAATAAAGAAACAGCTCGGTCTGAAAACCGACGAGAAGATTTGTCAGGTATCTATGGGCGATGTAAACGCAGCCGTAGATGACAGTAACCTCCTTGGCGACCAGATTGCCGTATATTATTGCCAGGGAGAAATCGTAAGAGTAGCAACTCCAGGCGCATTCGGCAGCGAGCAGCAGATTGTGAGCAACGATGTAATCCAGGATCTGCAGGATTTGGGCAACGACAAGAACATCAAGGCTGTGGTACTCCGCATCAACTCAGGTGGAGGCGATGCCTATGCCTCAGAACAAATTTGGCGTGCAGTCAGTCAGCTCAACAAGAAAAAACCAGTAGTGGTATCCATGGGTGGTATGGCAGCTTCGGGTGCATACTATATGAGTATGGGTGCCAGCTATATCATGGCTCAGCCAACAACACTGACGGGTAGCATCGGTATCTTCGGTGCCTTGCCAGACATCAGTGACCTGATGACCAAGAAGCTGGGATTCAAATATGACGAGGTAAAGACCAACCGGAACAGTGCCTACGGCAGTGCCGGCAGTGCCCGTCCTTGGAGTGCAGAAGAAATCGGCCATCTCCAAGCTTATGTAAACCGCGGCTATGGCCTCTTCCGCCAGCGTGTGGCTGATGGCAGAAAGATGAAGACCGAAGAAGTGGAGAAGATTGCACAAGGAAGAGTATGGCTCGGAACCGATGCCAAGAGCATCAAACTGATTGACGGTTTTGGCTGTCTCGACGACGCTGTTGCCAAGGCAGCCCAACTTGCCAAGGTTTCCGATTACGGAACCACAGAGTATCCTATGCCTGCAGACTGGATAGACCAGCTTTTAGACGGACTGTCAGGCAGCGGCGGCAACTATCTCGATGAGCAGTTACGACTCACACTGGGTGACCTCTACCAACCATTTATGATGATTCGCAACATCAAGGAGAAAGAACCAGTGCAGGCAGCAATGCCATTCGTACTGAATATACATTAATATATATAATAAGGTATAAAAAAGGAGTGAGGAAATGAGAACAGAAGGAGATCTGATAAAGATCAACGATTGGCTGCTACCGCTCAGTTGGATATACGGCAGCATCGTAAGATTCCGCAACTGGCTCTTCGACATCGGATTGAAGAAGAGCCGCGACTTCTCGATTCCCGTCATCTCGGTGGGCAATATCACCGTGGGCGGTTCGGGAAAGACCCCGCATGTGGAATACTTGATTCGCCTCTTGCACGACAAGGTGAAAATTGCCGTGCTGTCACGTGGATACAAACGCAAGAGCCACGGATATGTACTTGCAGATGAAAATACAGAAATGTCGGATATAGGTGATGAGCCATTCCAGATGCACCAGAAGTTTTCTGATATCTACGTAGCGGTAGATGCCAAACGAGTAAGAGGCATCAACAACCTGCAAAGCAACGAGGAGACCCAGGATGTAGATGTGGTATTGCTTGATGATGCCTTCCAGCATCGCTATGTCAAGCCAGGCATCAATATCCTTCTGGTAGATTATCATCGTCTCATTATCTACGACAAGATGCTACCTGCAGGAAGACTACGCGAACCATTAAGCGGAAAGAACCGTGCCGACATCGTGATTATCACCAAATGTCCGAAGGATCTGAAACCTATGGAGTTTCGTGTACTCACCAAGGCTATGGATCTCTATCCTTTCCAGAAACTCTACTTCACCTGCATCGACTACGATACACTGAAGGGTGTTTTCACAGGAAAAGAACTGAAAGATCCAAAAGACTATCACGTGCTTCTGCTCACCGGCATAGCATCTCCAAAACAGATGGAGCACGACTTGAAACCGATGGTCAAGGAGATGAAGTCTCTCTCTTTCGGCGACCATCACCGCTTCAAGAACAAAGACATTGACCGCATCAATGAGGCATTCGAAGCCTTGCCGGAACCACGCATCATCATCACAACAGAAAAGGATGCCGTGAGACTGAGAGAGGCAGAAGGACTCTACGAGAGTGTGAAAGAAAGCATGTACGAATTGCCTATCAAGGTAAGCTTCATGCTTGACCAAGAAGATAATTTTAACGAAAAGATAATAAGCTATGTACGAAAAAATTCAAGAAACAGCATCCTGGCTAAGAGAAAGGATGAGCACAAGTCCGAAGACTGCAATCATTCTGGGAACAGGTCTCGGACAATTAGCTTCAGAAATAACTGATAGTTACGAATTCCCATATAGTGAAATTCCTAACTTCCCGGTATCTACCGTAGAAGGACATGCAGGCAAGCTCATCTTCGGAAAGCTGGGCGGCAAGGACATCATGGCGATGGAAGGCAGATTCCACTTCTATGAGGGATATAATATGAAGGAAGTAACATTCCCAGAGCGCGTGATGTTCGAGTTGGGCATCGAGACCCTCTTCGTAAGCAATGCCTCTGGCGGCATGAACCCTAAGTTCCAGATTGGCGACCTGATGGTTATCGACGACCACATCAACTTCTTCCCAGAGCATCCATTGCGTGGCAAGAACTTCCCTACCGGTCCTCGCTTCCCTGATATGCACGAGGCATACGACAAGCAGCTCCGTAATCTTGCCGACGAGATTGCCAAGGAGAAGGATATTCCTGTTCAGCATGGTGTATATGTGGGCGTCCAGGGTCCTACCTTCGAGACTCCGGCAGAGTACCGCATGTACCGAACCCTGGGTGGTGACGCTGTAGGCATGAGCACCGTTCCTGAGGTGATCGTGGCCCGCCATTGCGGCATCAAGGTATTCGGCATCAGCATCATCACCGACCTCGGCGGCTTCGACGTTCCTGTAGAGGTAAGCCATGAGGAGGTACAGATTGCTGCCAATGCTGCTCAGCCTAAGATGACTGAGATTATGCGAGAAATGATTCGCAGAAGCTAATCATAAAGTTCAACATTTAAAGTTCAAAGTAAAAATTGGATATAGCTAAGTTGGGTGAGTTTGGACTGATAGACCATCTCACCAAAGGATATGAAAACAAGAATGCCTCTACTGTTTATGGCGTAGGCGATGACTGTGCGGTGATGCACTATCCCGACAAGGAGGTGCTGATGACTACCGACATGCTGATGGAAGGTGTACATTTCGACCTGACCTATATTGATATGCAGCATTTGGGTTACAAGAGTGCCATGGTCAATATCAGCGACATCTTCGCCATGAACGGAACGCCACGCCAGATGGTGGTAAGCATCGCACTGAGCAAGCGTTTCAAGGTAGAAGATCTTGATGAATTCTACAGAGGTCTGCGTATGGCTTGCGATAAGTTTGGCGTTGACATCGTAGGTGGCGACACCACTTCTTCGCTCACCGGTCTTGCCATCAGCATCACCTGCATTGGTGAAGCTGCAAAGGAAGATATCGTATATCGCAGCGGTGCTAAGGAAACAGACCTCATCTGTGTAACAGGCGACCTGGGTGCTGCCTATATGGGTCTGCAACTTCTGGAACGTGAAAAGGCAGTATATTACGGACAGGTAGAAGACATCCGCAAGAAGATGTCAGAGGCAAAGGCGCAGGGTGACGACCAGAAGTTGGCTGCCCTCAACAAAGACTTGCAGGAAATGCGTAACTTCCAGCCAGACTTCGCCGGCAAGGAATACCTACTGCAGCGTCAGCTTCAGCCAGAAGCTCGCGGCGACATCATAGCCCAGCTCCATGAGGCAGGCATCCGCCCTACCGCTATGATGGATATCAGCGACGGCTTGAGCAGCGAGTTGATGCACATCTGCGAACAGAGCAACTGCGGCTGTCGTGTCTATGAGAAGAATATCCCTATCGACTACCAGACAGCAGTTCAGGCAGAGGAATTCAATATGAACCTCACTACCTGTGCCATGAACGGTGGCGAAGACTATGAGCTTCTCTTTACCGTTCCTATCGGCGACCATGCCAAGATTGAGGAAATGGAAGGTGTGAAGCAGATTGGTTACATCACTAAGGAGAGCCTTGGCAAGTTCCTCATTACCCGCGATGGTCAGGAATTCGAACTCAAGGCGCAGGGATGGAATCCTCTGAAAGACTAGTTTAACGAATCGCTTTCTCTGAGGAAGAAAACCGAAAGAGGCGATTTTAGTTAATAAACATTAAGCAAGAGAAAATATTTGGTTTTCTCTTGCTCAATTAAAAATTTTGTTGTACCTTTGCAACCGCAAAAAGCAAGATGGTGCCATAGCTCAGTTGGTAGAGCAAAGGACTGAAAATCCTTGTGTCCCCGGTTCGATTCCTGGTGGTACCACTCCTCCTTTCATTTAGGCGGTTTCTGACTTCGGTTAGAGCCGCCTTTTTTGCATATTCAGAAAAGGAGATAACAAATGTAACGACATTAGAAAGTGATATTACTCATTTATTAATTTAAAGATTAACAAAACAATACTTAAAGACTTATGAAAAAGATTCTGATTTCATTATTGGCAATCTGCGGATGGGCGGCAGCCTCATTTGCTTCAGGTGCCAAAGACTACAGCAAGTACTATCAGAACTTGCCAGTACAAATGCAGCAGCCTACCCTGCCTACCATCCCCGACAACCAGGTTAGCATTCTGGACTTTGGCGGCAACGGCAATGGTCAGGCGATGAATACCCAGGCATTCAGCAAGGCTATCAGTAAACTGAGCAAGATGGGCGGCGGGCACCTCAATGTACCTGCAGGCATCTATCTCACCGGTTTGATTTCCCTGAAGGACAACATCGACCTGCATCTGGAAAAGAATGCCATCATCGTCTTCTCGGAAGATAAGAACGACCTCATCAAGATAGATGATGAAACCGGGCAGAAAGAAGACCGTGCTACCCCAGCCATCAATGCCAGCAAGAGAAAGAACATTTCCATCACCGGAGAAGGAACCATCGACGGTAATGGCGAATGGTGGCGCCCCGTGAAGCGTGTCAAGGTAAGCGACTGGGAATGGAATCGCTTCAAGGATATGGGAGGTGCCCTCAATGAGAAAGGTGATATCTGGTATCCATATAATCTGAAACATTCCCCTAATGTAGCAGACAACATGGAAGCACAGGAGAAAGTACGCAATCACATGATTCGATTCACCGAGTGTGAAAACGTACTGGTACAGGGTGTTACCTTACTAAACAGTCCACGCTTCCACCTCATCCCTACCCGATGCAAGAATGTCATCATCGACGGTATTACCGTAAAGTGTCCTTGGAATGCACAGAACGGAGATGCCATCGACATCTCAAGCTGCAAGGATGTACTCATCGTAAACAACATCGTGGATGCCGGCGATGACGGAATCTGCATGAAGGGTGGCGCAGGAGCTGCAGGAGTAAAAGCCGGTCCTTGCGAGAATATTAATATCCAGGATAATACCGTATATCATGCCCATGGCGGTTTCGTTATCGGCAGCGAATTCTCAGGAGGCATGAAGAACATCGTGGTTCGCAACAACACCTTCCAGGGCACAGATGCCGGTTTGAGATTCAAGAGCGCCGTAAAACGAGGCGGCACCTCGGAGAACATCTTCATCGACCATATCTATATGACAGATATCACAGGAGATGCCATCACCTTTGAGACCACCTACTTCGACAACCATGTGGGAGCCAAGAAAAGCAATGCCCCAGTGAAGCAGGAATATCTTCCAAACTTCCAGGATATCCACATCAGCAATGTATATGTTCGTGGATGCAAGAACGGCATCGTAGCTCATGGCGCAGAGGGAATGGTTCACGACATTACCATCAAGGATACCTATATCTTCTACAATCAGAAGGCTCAGGATATCGATGAGACTTGCAAAATCAAGCTTGAGAATGTGAACTTCGCTACTTTTGCAAAGTAAGAAACCATATCGCAAACCATTCTCTCTAAATGCTTCAAACACTTACCTTACAACAGTAAGCGTCTTTTCGCTGACAGAGAAATGAATATCCAGACCCTCATAAGGCATTCCATAAACCTTATGAGGGTCTTTCTGGTAATGCGGACGAGGATCCTGCGCCAGAACCTCTTTCAAGATTTCAATCTTCTCATCATTCAATCCCTGGCAAATCAGGTATTCCCTTACTTCCCCAGAAATCTCAACATCCAGCTTCGCCCATTTCCGATCATCCACGAATCCACTTCGTGCATCAGGATGACAATCGGCATACACCACGTAAGGCTTGATATCATAGATGGGAGTACCATCCATCAGGTCACCACCCTTTACATGAATGACAGGTCCCTTGCTTGTTTCCCATTCAATACGGGAGATTTTCACGGATGACAACCCGATGTTGTTCGGACGGAAAGGACTGCGGGTAGCGAATACCCCGACCTTCTCGTTACCTCCCAAGACCGGAGGCCTTACAACCGGACTGTTCGCCTTATGCTTATTTGCCGAGAATTCCCAGATAAGCCAGAGAAAATCGAAACCTTCCATTCCTCTGAGGAAATCCGGATTGCGATATTCGGGTTCAAAAACAATCTGTCCTTCCAGTTCAGCCACCAATCCAGCCTGCTTGGGAATACCAAACTTGCTGCTGAACGGAGAACGGAATCTTGCTATTGGTTTTATTTCCATATATTTATATTATTGATTTTAGTTCCTATTTTCATATACTGGGGTATATTTCCATATATTCCAATGATTACACCTTATTATATATAGTACATTATATATATAGTACGAAAAAAACACCCGATTATTTTGTTGTCTCCATAAAATAATGTACCTTTGCACCGTAATAATAATAAGCAATCAATGATATAAAAATAGAAAACAATGAAAATAGAAAGGCCTCAACATGAGATTTGGCTGCAAAAGCCAGGAGAACTCGGCATCTATCAGCAGATAGAACGTGCCGGAAGAGTGTGCTACAAAAGTGAGAACAACACCACCAACGACTCGGCTAAGCCATTCGTAGATAGAATGATACAGAGTGAGCACTATGCAATGTTGGAACACGGCACAGTCTATCTCGTATGCAATCATGGGGAGTTACCACTCTATACAAGCAATAAGTTCTCTCGCTGCCACACCATCGACGGCAAGGATTACATCACTACCAATCTCCGTGTTCTGGCAGAAAACAAGGCGATGGATGATTTGAAATACCTCAGCGACTATGAGGAAGGAAAGCACGAGCTCCGCATCACCGTTCATTTCACCACACAAATTGCCATTACCCGTGAGTACAACCGCCATCGTGCCAACTCTATGGCAGAGCAGAGCACACGCTACTGCAACTACTCCAAGAACAAGTTCGACAATGAAATTACGATCAACCTTCCTACCTGGGTAGAAGAAGAAGGTTATAATGGTTCTCAGGAGAAAGAAGATTACCGATTGGAAGATATGTGCGCCGACATTGCCGAAGGCAGAGCACAGGAATGGAGCAAGCTCGACACCTGGATCTTCGCCAATCAGGCTGCAGAATATGCCTATATGAAATTGATAGAAGCTGGCTGCAAACCACAGGAGGCTCGTGCCATCCTGCCATTGGATTGCAACACAGAGTTGGTACATACCGCATTTATCAGCGACTGGAAGCATTTCTTCGATCTCCGCGCTTTAGGAACCACAGGAGCTCCTCACCCAGATGCCAAGGTTCTCGCCTTGCCATTGATGGAAGAGTTCAAGGCTAAAGGTTATTTAAAATAGAAAGGAGAACGCTTAAAAAAGGTAAAAAATCACAGCTAAAATATAGATTTTCTGTTTTCTATACACAAGGAACAGATATATTTCGTATTTTTGCACTGTGTTTTTCATAGTATTAGATTTAAGGTTATCAAGGTTGGGGCTACGGCGGTAGCCCTTTTTTTATGCCTTTTTCGCCAGTTCTGAGGCATTTTCAGAGCTATTTCCCATGTTTTTCGACATTTTTTCTCAAAAAGTTCCTCAAAAATTTGGTGGAATCAAAAAAAGGTTGTACCTTTGCATCCGCTTAAGAAAACCAAGCTATAGTCATCCGACCGAATTTGGAGAGATGGTAGAGTGGTCGATTACAACGGTCTTGAAAACCGTCGTACCGAGAGGTACCGGGGGTTCGAATCCCTCTCTCTCCGCAAAAAGAAGTCCTGTAAATTGAAAGATTTACAGGACTTTTTTATATATGCAACACTGGATTAGAAGTATTTGAGAGAAAATGATAAATTATATGGTATTTTCGCAAACGTGTCACAGTTTTTGGGACATCCCAACCATAACTTTGCAAAAAAAATAAATACTATTATGACTTTGAAAGAATTACTTGACTCACTTACGTTTGATGAGATTGCGCCATATATTCTTGATCGATATAAGAATTGTGACGTTAGAGGATTACTGGCTTCCTACAAGCAACATTTTGACTATTTGCGAAGTCTTGCTCCTTCCGACCCTAAATTGATAGAACGAAAAGAAGCTCGAGTATCGTTATATAAAGAAGGCGAGAAAACGCATTTGGATGCATTTTCCTTAGAATGTGCCCTTTGGGAGAACTGCCTTTCCAAAGAGCTGGTCATTGACGATGAGGTAAAAGCACCTAATGCTGAAATTGCAGCGTGCTGCTTATGGCATACGTCTTTTTATGGATATTTGCCATATCAACGTGAAGAAACCTTTGATGATTTGTTTGATGGAGTCAACAAAAAGAGTTCATTATTAAGCTCATACAAGGAGAAATATTCAGATATAATCCCTTCTAAACGTGAGATGGCGACAATAGCCTCGTTCCACAAAGAGGTCAGAAACGAAATGAAATACTATCGTCATCGCAAATGGACAAAGCAAAACAGCCGTGACTATACGTGGATACCATATCAAAAGAGATGTTGGCGCAAATGGAAACGTAGAATGATAAACAGAGAATACAGCAAACGCATCAGTTGGTGCTCTTCTTTCATAGATAGCATTACAGAATGTGTATACGGTATTGAGAAAAAACTTGCATTACAAGAACTCAGCATACTTTATCATTCCAACCATGTTAACATAAAGCGGCTTGACAGTATTGCGTCCAATGCAGCTAAACGTTTTGACTACCTCAAAGAACTCATAGAAAAGTATGGTGCATTGGATAACATTTCACGCAATGCAAATAGTTTTATTTGTCTAAGTGTATCTTCAACTCATCCTGTCGAAGACGTGGAAAAGCAGATAATAGGCATTTTGACAAAAGGACAGTTGGGGAAACATCGGCTCTATGTTAAAACAGATGATTCGTGTGGTAATGAAATGAGAATAGAAATGGCATTTTATAAGTAATGACAACAATAGAAAAATATATATGGATAGTTAACGCGCTCTACTGCACAGGTGAACGTGGCATGTCGTTGAAGGAACTCAATGACAAGTGGATGCGTGACATAAACGTCAGTAATGGAGAACCTTTACCACGACAAACGTTCGACCGCTGGAAAGGAAACATTCTTATGGCATTTGGTGTGAACATTGAATGTAACATGAAGGGTGGCTATCGTTACTATATAACGAATCCTGAAAGTTTGAGCAATGGTGAAATAGTCCGTTGGCTTTTAGATGCATATTCCACAACCAACACATTGTCACAAAGTCTTCAACTGAAGAATCGAATTCTTCTGGAAGAGATACCATCCAATCGTGATTTCTTGAAAATCATCATTGAGGCAATGAAAGCGAACATGATAATATCCATAACGCACAAGAATTTTGTGCACAAGAAATCTTATACATTTCTTGTTGAGCCATATTGCTTGAAAATATTCCAAAGACGTTGGTATCTACTGGCAAAGAGTCTCAATGATGACAAAATGCGCATTTACGGACTTGACCGTTTGGAAAATGCAGAAGTAACAAACAAACGTTTTTCCATCCTGAAAGATTTCAATGCCAAGGCATATTTCTCCACGTTTTTCAGCATAGTTACTGATGAGAATATTGCTATAGAACGAATCGTTATCCGTGCATACAAGCAGCATCAGCAGTATGTACGTTCTTTGCCTATCCATATTTCACAAAGGGAACTGTATGCCTGTGACGCTTATGCGGATTTTGAACTAACGCTTCGTCCTACATACGATTTTATCATGGAGCTACTTCGTGTTGGAAACATGATTGAAGTGATGGAGCCTCAATCGCTGCGCAAGACAATGAAAGATTGGGCAAAAGGCCTATGGGATTTGTATAAAAACGAATAACAATTACTAGAATGTAAAACGCTTGCAACTCTGACACTGATGATTGCAGAAAGCCGAACAGAGAAAAAAACGTAATGGTAAAAGTAGTAGTAAACTTAATAAATAAGGAGAATAGATAAATGAAGGTTTTTACACATTATACAAATTTAGGATCAAAAGGTGATGGCATTAGATGGAGAACCATTTTGAAATTTGGTAATTCGTGGGAAGTTAAAGGATCTGTTGTCATGAAGAATCCTGGTGCCGCAAACTTCAAACGCCCCGATCATGCTGCAATAAATACTCCAGAAGAATTGAAACAACTTAGCTTCTTTGATGATGGTAAGCTTAGAGCCGATTGGTATGAATTTTCCTCAGACCCCACTATGGAATGCATAGGTAGGCTGTTTTCAGAATACTATGCAACTAAAGGTGAGAAACTTGAAGGCGTAATTCAAATATTCAATCTTTTTTATCTTCGCGAAGCTAACTTGACAACAGCACTAAATAAAGTAAGCCAATTGGAAATTGCCAATATGGTAGATTATGATATTCAACATCTGTCTTTCCCAGTATATCTAGGATTCGCAGATTTGGCTTGGCACAAAACATATGAAGTTACAGCAAGACAATTCTTTAATGCTGCGAAGGAATTGGGGGCATTGTACTTGAATGATGATTTCAAGAAAAACACTTTCATCCATCCGCTATATCTCATGATGTATGGCAAGAATAAAGAAAAGTGCATAAGAGCAAAATATCAGTTTTTCCAGAATACACTCATTCCTGTTGTTCCCAAAGAATTAATTGAGGCAACTACAGCATCCATTGTAAAAATAAACAATAGTGCGATAATGATGAAAATCACAGCTGCACTTAACGAGCAACTTTCATTGGTAAAAGGGGAAGAGAAAAATCATCGTTACATATTTGATGATTTAATAGAACTGACCGTAACAGACAAGGAACAAGGATTTGTTGGTTTCAGGCATCTCAAGAAGGGCAAATCTTATTACAACTATACCTATCAAGAAGCTCCCAATGAGTACTTATATCGAGAAATTTTATCCGACTATGGATTTGATACAGAAAAGGCTATAGGAAATAATCTTTGGTTAGCTCGCAAAGCATTTAAGGAATATGGTCTTAATGAACAAGATGTCATTCGCAACATCCTTGAAGAACTGATGAATTTGCACAACCATTTAATGAGTCCACTTGCAAAAGAGGATTCAATATAAATTAAACAATAGCCTTGGACAGTTACACTCTGCCCAAGGCATTAACTAACTTTGGTGAATAGTTAGTGCCATAATGTCACCTTCACAAACAGACTCAAAAAAAATAAAAATTTGAATTTCATCACCCTTTCACAAACACAATAACACGATTATAATCAAGCGTTTAAGTGTGAAAGGAAAAATCTACGTTGATGGATGTAGAACACACGTTCTTCTACTGTAGATGTCTTGGACATTATCTCGCAATGATGACTAAAACTAATGGAGAAGAAATCATGTACGTCCAAATCGTCAGCCATTGGCTGACGATTTAACATCAGCAAGGCATGAGTGGGCAATATCTCCTCATTATCAACGTCTTGCAAATCGCCAGCCATTGGCTGACGATTTAATACATCTTTCCACAATTCATAGAATTGAAGCATATTTTTAATGTTTGAAACGCCAAATCCACGCAAGCCAGGCAACTCATAGAAGTCTCATTGTTTCACTTTTTCTTTACAGGATACTTCATTCCATCTGCAAATCTCTTGCTCTTTATGGTCACCCTCACCTGCTGCGCATCGAAATAACTCTTTTCGCCATTGTTCTAGGCAGAAAGTGCCTGGGCAAAAAGCTGCAATTGTAAACAGTAAAACTCTGTGTCTACTATTTCAGTTTTATAAAATTGAAAGTGTCTACCTTTCTAGTTTATAAAGTAAAAAAGTGTCTACTGAAATCAGGAAAAGTCAGACTTCATCGACTGCGGCAAGGAGGACAAGGATGCTCAGAAAGTCGTAGATATCATCAACAGATTTTATCGAGAAGACAAAAAACATAAGGTTGGGGTAAATGGATGGACCGTTGAAGACCATCTAGCCTATCGGCAGTCATATGCACCGGACATTTTACAGGATTTATTGGAGAAACTGGAGGAAATATCTTCCAGGAAGGATCTGCTGCCCAAGTCTACCTTGGCGCAGGCGGTTGGTTATGCCCTTAATGAATATAATGCCATTTGTGACATCTTCAAAAGAGGTGATACGGCTCTTGATAACAACTACATTGAGAGAATCCAAAGATACATATCGTTATCAAGAAGAAACTCGTTGTTCTTTGGTTCGCACGAAGGAGCAAGACGGGGAGCTATCCTATATTCTATAGCTATCTCATGCAAGTTGAATGGCATCAATCTGTTTGAATACATTAGCGATGTCATAGAAAAGACCATTGAATGGCAACCGAATACCCCATTGGAGAAATATAGAGACATACTTCCTGACCGATGGAAAAAGCAGTAGCAGCATTTGTTTAATCAGCTGTTACTGCTTTTTTTTTTTATGCAAGGTATAAACGCGGAGCCGTTTACGAGCCGCTTACATACATTTCCATTATTTATGATACTTCTATGATACTTTTTTCTATATATTCAGAGAAGTCTCATTCTATAAAACCATCTGAATGTTAGATATATAGCATTAGGTTTTATATAAACAATGAGACTTTGATACTTTTTTCGAGAAAAAATATCTATACGTATGCGTGTGACGAACCCTTGCTGGTTATCAAGACACCCACTATTCCCTATCGGAGCAAGGAACATCGCCAGATTTAAGCTTAGCCATCAATTACCATCTCAAAATAAAGAGATTTTTCCTTTCACACTTAACATTCTTATTTTCAACACAATACACATTCTGTGAAAGGAGAATTATTATCCATCTTAAATATTTTTTGCAAATTTATCCCCTTAAAATTTGGTGGATTCAAAAAAAAGTAGTACCTTTGCACCCGCTTAAGAAAACCAAGCTATAGTCATCCAGACCGAATTTGGAGAGATGGTAGAGTGGTCGATTACAACGGTCTTGAAAACCGTCGTACCGAGAGGTACCGGGGGTTCGAATCCCTCTCTCTCCGCAAGAGCCTTCTGAAAGAAATTTCAGAAGGCTTTTTCTTTTATATCACCTTCCTAGATCTTTGATATTACTAAGATCTTTGATATTACTAAACTTTCAGGGCGTACAGTTTCCAGAGCTTTTAAGCTTTCAGCTCATATTCGAACCACATACAAAAGTTCAATAATGAATAAAAAGTAAGCCCAACCATCAAATTTTTCCATAAAAGAGGGTGATAATTCAATAAATAATTGTACTTTTGCAATATAGATATAAAAACGACTATACTTCTGCAAAAGTAACATACAAAAAAAGGAGATATGAGATACTACACAGCATTAACTATAGCCGGTTCTGACAGTTGCGGAGGAGCTGGCATTCAGGCAGACATCAAGACGATGTCGGCATTGGGCGTATATGCCGCTTCCGCAATCACAGCCATCACCGTACAGAACACCAAGGGAGTGTATGGCATCCAGAATGTAGAACCGGAAATCGTGAAAGGACAGATAGAGGCCGTGATGGAAGATATCCACCCTGATGCTATAAAGATAGGTATGGTAAATGATTGCGATACCATTCGTGCCATCGCAGAAACCCTCAAGAAATACCAGGAAAGCTTCCAGCATCTCGTTATCGACCCAGTTATGGTATCTACCAGTGGCTGCCGACTGATGCAGGAGGATGCACTCGATGTATTCAACACCGAACTGCTGCCTTTAGCCACCCTGCTCACCCCAAATATCCCTGAGGCAGAAATTCTTGCCAATAGAAAAATAGAAAATGTAGAAGATATCAAAGCTGCCGCAGCTGCCATCAGCAAACTGGGATGCAGATATGTATTGATCAAGGGCGGTCATTTTGATGGAGAGGAGAAGATAGACTACCTCTTCGAGGGCGGAAAGCAGAAAACCAGCTATCGTGGCATCAGCGTAAACACCCGCAATACCCACGGCACCGGCTGCACCCTATCCTCTGCCATCACCTCTTACCTGGCAAGAGAAATGGATATGAATACAGCCATAGCTATGGCTAAAACCTATCTTTCAGGTGCCATCCTGGCAGGTAAGGACATTAAAATTGGAGAAGGTCACGGTCCGGTGAACCACTTCTACGAACCAAAATCATTATTTACCAAAAGCTGAAAAAGAGCGAAAACAATAAGCCGCTCATGAAAAAGCTGATAAAAACAGAGAAGAGAAAAGACAAAGAATGATTGATCGTTGTTACATAGAAATCACAAATACCTGTAACCTCAACTGTCACTTCTGTCCCAAGCACACCCGGGAAAAGCGACTGTTGAGTGCAGAGGAATTCAACCTGCTCACCGACAAGATCCGTGGAAAGGTCTGTTTCCTTTATTTCCACCTGATGGGTGAGCCCCTGCTCCATCCCCTGCTGCCACAGTTTATCACAACGGCACGCGAGAAAGGATTCAAGACGGTGCTTACCTCTAACGGAACCCTCCTGCACCGTGCCATGGAACTCCTCGATACCCTACCCCACAAGATACAACTCTCCCTCCATTCCCATGAAAGCAATGCAAAGGAAGAACTCTCCAGCTATATGGATGAGGTGATGACTTTCTCCACACAGGCCGCCGCTCAAGGCACCTGTATGGTATTGCGCCTCTGGAACCAAGGAGGAAGGGACAAGGAAAACGAGGAAGTGATGCGACTCATCGAGAAATACGTACCCAAGCCATGGAAAGAACGCCCTGACGGGTTCCGACTTTGCGATCATCTATATCTGGAGTTTGACCGGAAATTCGAATGGCCAAACTTCGAAAACGACATCAAGAAAGGGGATGATAACAAGAACAAAGATGAAAACAGGGAAGTCTTCTGCAAAGCATTGCTGAAGCAGATAGGCGTTCTTGCCGACGGAAGTCTCGTACCTTGCTGTCTCGACCATAACGGCGATGTCATTTTGGGCAACCTGCTCCATCAGTCACTCGAAGAAATCCTCTCTTCACCTCGTGCCCAGGCAATGATAGAAGGCTTCAAGCACCATACTGCCACAGAAGCACTCTGCCAGAACTGCGAATCTGCACTCGTAAGAAACAGTTTTAGGGGAAAGGCCAGAAGCTAGGAAAGAAACTCTATGCTATGAAAGCTTCTCCCCCAAGCTTTCATAGCAAGTAAACTATCATAATCATTAATCTCAAAATACCTAAAAGCAAGAAGAAATGAAATGGATTATTATCACAACACCAACCTTTATTTCGCATGAAGCAAAGTACATCGACCAGCTTTTTGAAGCAGGAATCGATCTGCTCCATCTGCGCAAACCCGATTCATCACCAGAAGAATGCGAGCAACTGCTCCAGAAGATTGACCCGAAATGGTATCCTCAAATCGTGATTCACGACCACTTCGAACTCTGCGAGAAATACCATCTCCATGGCATTCACCTCAACCGGAGAAACAGCCAGATTCCAGAGAACTTCCAGGGAAGTCTCTCCCGCTCCTGCCACAGTTTCGAGGAAGTCACCCAGTCGGTAAATAACGCTAATCCTGATTTTCCAAAGGAATCAAAGCCACAATTCGATTACGTATTCCTCAGTCCAATCTTCGACAGCATTTCGAAGAAAGGCTACAATCATTCCTTCTCCAACAGAGATTTGGAAGATGCAGGCAACAGCAGCATCATTAATGAAAAGGTGATTGCCCTTGGCGGCGTCATCCCTCAATTCATTCCCCAGCTGCGCGCCTGGAACTTCGGCGGAGCAGCTTTCCTGGGTGACGTATGGAACCGACGACACGAATACAACTGGAAGGAATACCTGGCAGATATCAGACAAAGATTAACACCCCGAGGCGCCAAGAACACACTTAATGGCTCAAATGTTTGGTAGTTAGCCAAAATAGTTGTACTTTTGCACCCATGATTTATCCAGATAATTTTGAAAACAAGATAGGATTCAATGAAATCCGTAAAATGTTGCGCGAAAGATGTCTCTCTCCACTTGGCAAGGAACAGGTGGACAAGATGTCTTTCAGCAGCGACGCAGAACTCGTTAACGAGTGGCTCATGCAGGTGCGTGAGTTCCGCAGATTGATGGAGGAAGTAGAAGACTTTCCCCTTCAATATTTCTATGACGTAAGAGAAAGCATCCTCCGTATCCGTGTGGAAAACACCCACTTAGAAGAGGATGAACTGTTCGATTTAAGACGTTCGCTTGCCACCATCGCAGGGATGGTAAAGATTCTGAATCATAGCGACGAAGATGATGGTCACGGCGAACCTGAAGATGGCTGGCGCAGAGAAAAGCAGTATCCTTACCCTGCCCTCCATCGCCTTTCAAAAGACGTCATGACCTTCCCACAGCTGATCCAGCGCATCGACCAGATTCTCGACAAGTTTGGTAAGATTCGCGATAATGCGACCCCAGAACTTCTCCAGATTCGCAGAGAACTGGCAAAGACAGAGGGAAGTATCTCGCGTACCTTATATAGTATTCTGCGCTCGGCACAGAGCGAAGGCATCGTAGAGAAAGATGTAACCCCAACCCTGCGCGACGGCCGACTGGTTATCCCAGTCATCCCTACCCTCAAGCGCCGAATCAAGGGTATCGTTCACGACGAGAGTGCCACCGGCAAGACCGTCTTTATCGAGCCAACCGAAGTGGTGGAGGCCAACAACCGTGTGCGCGAATTGGAAGGTGAAGAGAGAAAGGAGATCATCCGAATCCTTACCGATTTCACCAACAAGGTACGCCCATTCTCCAAGGAAATATTGGACAGCTACCGCTTCCTCGCCATCATCGACCTGATTCAGGCTAAACAGAAACTCGCCGATGTTTTCAAGGCGATAGAGCCAGAGGTAGAAGACCATCCACACGTGGATTGGATCCGTGCCATCCACCCACTCCTTCAGCAATCCCTGCAGAAGAAGAACGAGAAGGTAGTGCCACTCGACATCACCTTGACACAGGATAAGCGCATCCTCATCATCTCGGGACCTAACGCCGGAGGTAAATCCGTATGTCTCAAGACCGTAGGTCTGCTTCAATATATGCTGCAATGCGGATTGAGCATCCCGGTGAGCGAGCGTTCCAAGACGGGTGTTTTCCAGAACATCATGATAGACATCGGTGATGAACAGAGTCTGGAGAACGACCTGAGTACCTACTCTTCTCACCTCTTGAACATGAAGAATATGATGAAGGCAGCCAATGGCGACACCATCATACTGATAGATGAGTTTGGTACAGGTACCGAACCGGGCATTGGCGGTGCCATCGCCGAAGCCGTACTCGACAAGTTCTGCAAGCAGCAGGCATACGGCGTCATCACCACCCACTATCAGAACCTGAAGCATTTTGCCGACAGTCACGAGGGAGTGGTAAACGGCGCCATGCTTTACGACCGTCATGAGATGAAGGCACTCTTCCAGCTCGCCATCGGACGTCCAGGTTCATCTTTCGCCATCGAAATCGCAAGAAAGATCGGATTGCCGGAAGAAGTCATCAAGGAGGCATCCGACATCGTAGGTTCCGAATATATCCAGAGCGACAAGTACCTGCAGGATATCGTCCGCGACAAGCGATACTGGGAGAACAAGCGCCAGAATATCCATCAGCGCGAGAAGGATATGGAGAAGACCATCTCGAAATATGAAAGCGACATCGAGGATATCGAGCGCAGCAGAAAGGCGATTCTCAAGAAAGCGAAGGAGAAAGCTGCAGAACTCCTGAAGGAGAGCAACAAGAAGATTGAGAATGCCATCCGAGAGATTCGAGAGAGTCAGGCAGAGAAGGAGGAAACCCGTCGCATCCGTCAGGAACTCGATGCCTTCAAGCAGGAGGTTCAAGAGATTGACACCAAGGAATCGGACGACAAGATTGCCCGCAAGATTGCCCAGATCCAGCAGCGCAAGGAGCGCCATGCCAAGCGCCAGGCTGAGAAAAAGGAGAACCAGGAGAAGGCGGCTGCAGCTCTGCGAAATGCACAGAGCAAGGTACAGAGCGACAGCAAGCGAGAAATCCAGGTGGGCGATACCGTACGAATCAAGGGCTTGACTACGATAGGAAAGGTAGAGAGCATCAACGGCGATACTGCCACGGCTGTTTTTGGCGGCATGCGTACCAAGATGCGCCTCAACAGACTGGAACACGCCACAGCCACAGCCGAAAACGTAGATAAGACCGAGGAGCGCAAGGAAAACCTGGCTTCTTATGGTATCAGCAAGGAGACCCGCAAGACGATTGATGCTCACAAGACCAATTTCCATCAGGATCTGGATGTTCGAGGTATGCGTGGCGATGAAGCACTGAATGCCGTTCAGTATTTCATTGACGATGCCATCCTGGTAGGTATGCCAAGAGTTAGAATTCTTCATGGCAAGGGCAATGGAATTCTCCGACAGCTCATCCGGCAGTACCTGAGCAGCGTTCCAAATGTAACGCATTATGCCGATGAGCATGTTCAATTCGGCGGTGCTGGCATCACGGTAGTTGATTTTTAAAAGTCTCTTCCGCTAAATATAAAATATCACTTCTGTTAAATATAATAAGGTGTAATAGAAAAAAGGGGGCAATTATCTGCCTCCTTTTTCTAAATAAACGTTAACATTATCAACTTTTTCATTGAAAAATTTGGCAGGTTCAGAAAATTGCAGTACTTTTGCACTCGCTTAAAAGCAATAACCGCTTTCAAGTATATGAGACGGACAAGTCTCATACGACCAGCTCCCTCGGAATCCCCCAGGATGGGAACATAGCAAGGGTACTTGGTTGTAGCGGTGCGATATGAATCGCTTGTCCACCCGCCTCTTTAGCTCAGTTGGCCAGAGCACGTGATTTGTAATCTCGGGGTCGTTGGTTCGAATCCGACAAGAGGCTCAAAAAAGGAATCTTCTTTCAGAAGGTTCCTTTTTTTGTTTTTAAAACCATTCTATCTTTAATTATCTATAAATATTCTCCCCCTTTACACCTTATATAATAAAAAAGTTGTATTTTTGCAAATTGATATATTACATTCGTAGAAATACATTAAGACAATGAATACAGAAAATAACGAGAAGCAAGAAGAAAAGAAGAACGACGAGCAGAGCCAGACAAAGTTCGACACCCCTGATCAGAAGATCAAGATTTTTGTGATTGATACAGGTAAGATCAAACAGACCAAGGCTTTTGCCCGTCAAGACGGTACCCTGCTTGGTATCGTATGGGTAGCTAGTTTCGTTTGTACCATGCTAGCAGCCGACCCGAAATACCAGATATTGGGATTGTTTTCCAATCTCCTCATCCTCTCCACTCCATTTGTGGTGGGAAAGCGTTTGAAATATTTCCGTGATGTGGTAAGAGAAGGTCATATCTCCTTCAAGCACGGATTGTATTACTGTGTCCAGACATTCTTCTATGCCACCCTGCTGCTCACCATCGTGCAGTATCTCTGGTTCCGATTCATGAACACCGGCATGTTTATGACCCAGCTCCAGACCAACTACCAGATGATAGCCCAGGCTTATCAGTTGACTGCAGAGGAAACCAAAGCCCTCTTCGATGCCATCACGATGATGAAGCCTATCGCATGGGCATCCATGTTCATGATCACCGACCTGGTAGCAGGCGCAATAATCAGCCCGATTCTCGCTGCCATCTATTCAAAGAAACGAATTAGAAAATCTTAAAACATAACATAAGAAAATGGATATTTCAGTTATTGTTCCTCTTTTCAACGAGGAAGAATCATTGCCAGAACTCTTTGCTTGGATCAAGCGAGTGATGGACACCAACGATTTCACATACGAAGTTATCTTCGTGAACGACGGTTCTACCGACCGTTCATGGAATGTCATAGAAGAACTTGCCGAGAAGTTCGAGCAGGTAAAGGGCATCAAGTTCCGTCGCAACTACGGAAAGAGTCCGGCACTCTATTGCGGATTCAAGGAGGCACAGGGAGATGTTGTCATCACCATGGATGCAGACCTGCAGGATTCTCCTGATGAGATTCCGGGACTCTATCAGATGATCACCAAGGAAGGCTACGACCTCGTTTCCGGTTACAAGCAGAACCGCAAGCAGGGCGACCCTCTCAGCAAGACCATCCCTACCAAGCTGTTCAATGCTACAGCCCGCAAGGTAAGCGGAATCCATAATCTCCATGACTTCAACTGCGGACTGAAGGCTTATCGCCGCGAAGTAGTCAAGAACATCGAGGTATATGGCGAGATGCATCGCTACATCCCATATCTTGCCAAGAACGCCGGCTTTGCCAAGATTGGCGAAAAACCAGTTCACCACCAGGCACGCAAGTTCGGAACCTCCAAGTTCATGGGCTGGAACCGTTTCGTAAACGGCTATCTCGACCTGATGACCCTCTGGTTCCTCAGCAACTTCGGCAAGAAGCCAATGCATGTATTCGGATTCCTGGGCAGTCTCGTGTTCTTCATCGGCTTCCTCTCGCTCATCGGCTTGGGCATCGACAAGAGCATCGACCTCTACCATGGCGTATATGGTCATCTCATCACCGACTCCCCATACTTCTACATTGCGCTCATCGCTATGGTACTGGGTAGCCAGTTCTTCCTTGCCGGATTCCTGGGCGACCTGATCAGCCGTCAGAATCCAAACCGTAACGATTATCAAATAGAAAAGGAAATAAGATGCGGAAAATAATACCAATGGTCATCCTGATGATGGTGCTCACGGTGGTGGGATGCTCCACCCTCGACTGCCCGCTCAACAACACGACTTACACCAAGTACAAGCTGATGGGCAACATCAAGACCCTGCAGGACACCATGACCATCTCGACCACCAAGACAGCGGGCACCGACAGCGTGCTCATCAACAAGGATGTGAAAGTAGATAGTTTCATTCTTCCGATGAGTTATCATCAGCCGGAGGATGTTTTCTACTTCGAGATTCGCAACCGCGATCATCAGGTGTGGAAAGACACGGTGACCGTGAAGAAGGAAAATTATTCGCATTTCGAGTCTGTAGATTGCGGTCCGTCATTCTTCCATACCATTACGGAGGTGAAGACCACTCATAACTACATCGACTCGATAGTCATCAACAATAAAGAGGTAAATTATGATGCATCTAAAGCACATTTCTATATCTATTTCGGCAATCGCCACTAAGACAGCTTTCATGGGGATAACCAAAGCTGTTTCTTTGGAGATGACAAAAGCTGTAGAGAAAGGAGCTTTCCTTCTGGCTTGTCTTCTGATGCTGGGAGGTGCTTCTGCGAATGCACAGAACCAGAAGAAGATGGCTACTGTGGAGAAGGATACCATCCCACTCTTCCGCGGAATAGCTGTGGGAGTAGATGTCATCGGACCGGTTCAGTTGATGGTCAGCGATTACGGACAGTATGAGGCTTCCCTCCGTGTCAATCTCAAGGACAAGTACTATCCGGTCTTCGAGCTGGGATATGGCAAGGCTGATGCCAGCGACGAGAGCACGAAGATCAATTACAAGACCAGCGCTCCCTATGCCCGCATCGGTATAGACTGGAACCTGCTGAAGAACAAGCACGACGATTACCGTCTGTTCGGTGGCTTCCGCTACGGTTTCACATCCTTTAAATACGATGTCACCTCTCCTCCTATCAAGGATCCGGTATGGGGTGGCGATGTTCCTTATGGAGCCGAAGGCGTGAAGAGTAACTATCACTGGCTGGAAGGAGTCTTCGGAGTAGATGCCAAGATCTGGGGCCCCGTCCGCATGGGATGGAGCTTCCAATACAAGCGCCGATTGGCTAAGAAGGATGGCGAAATAGGCAACTGCTACTATGTGCCAGGCTTCGGAAAGCAAGGCAGTTCCAGATTAGGCGGCACCTTTAACGTTACACTTGAGATATAATGTAAGCAAGACAATGAAAAATAAGAAACTGATTTGGCAGATACCTTTTCTGCTCATTCTGATCATAGGCAGTATCTTCGTGATACGCCAGCAGCGCAACACCCCATTCCAGAAAGATGAGGGTATGGTATTCGGCACCATCTATCACATCACTTACCAGAGTGACACCAACTATCAGAAAGAGATAGAGGCAGAATTGCAGAAGGTGGATAATTCACTCTCCCCGTTCAACAAGACCTCCATCATCTCCCGCGTCAACCGCAATGAAAAGGTGAAGGTAGATGAGATGTTCAGCGAGGTATTCCAACTCGCCGAGAAGATTTCCGGAGATACAGACGGAGCCTTCGATATCACCGTGGCACCTATGGTGAATGCCTGGGGATTCGGTTTCAAGACCGGTAACCCTCCTACCCGACAGACCATCGACAGTCTGCGTGCCATCGTGGGATTCCACACCGTTTCCCTGCAGGATGGTTACGTCATCAAGAAAAATCCGAAGACGATGCTCGACTGCTCTGCCATTGCCAAGGGATATGGCACCGATGTGGTAGCGAGATTCCTCAAGAAGAAGGGCGTGCAGAACTTCATGGTAGAGATAGGTGGAGAAATCGTAGTTAACGGCAACAGCGAGAAACTGCAGCCTTGGCGCATCGGAATCAACAAGCCAACGGATGATTCACTCAATACCAGTCAGGCTATCCAGGATGTAGTCAGCGTAAGCAATATCGCGATGGCAACCAGTGGCAACTACCGCAACTTCTACTACAAGAACGGAAAGAAGTATGCCCACACCATCGACCCGAAGACAGGCTATCCGGTACAGCACAACATCCTTTCTGCCACCGTATTTGCAAATGACTGTGCCACCGCCGATGCCTATGCCACTTCGTTCATGGTACTGGGATTGGATGGAGCCAAGAAGATTCTGGAGAAACATCCCGAGCTTTGCGCCTATCTGATTTATTCAGACCAGAAGGGCAGCAACCAAATCTGGTATTCTCCATCTCTTCAGAAGAAGTTAGGAAAATAAAGCTTCAGAAAAAGTAAGAAAAATAAAGAACGATGCAGGAAGATAAGTTATACGATACGCTCTTGAATCTGCCTCTGTTTCTCGGAATGAGCCGCGCCGACCTTCTTCAGATTGCCGGACATACCAAGTTCGATTTCCAGAAGATAGAAGAAGGTGAGACTTTAACCGAGATAGGTGAACCCTATCACCGCCTGCTCTTTCTCCTTTCCGGAGAAGTGGCAGTAGAGACTATGGCAGATGACCGTGGGTATAGAATCGTAGAGACCATCAAGGCGCCGGAGGTATTCATGATAGAACGCCTCTTCGGATACGACCAGCACTCGCCCCATCACTATGTGGCGAGAAAAGCCTGCAGCCTGATGAGCATCAGCAAGAAAGAAGTGCTGCGACTCGCCAACCAATACGAGATCTTCCACATCAATCTGCTCAACCTCATCTCCACCCAGGCACAGAGAAGCAATCGCCGACTCTTCAGGGTACCCCCAAAGACGATCAGCGACAGCATCATCCGATTCTTCGAGAATCATTGCCTACGTCCGGCAGGCGAAAAAAACATCCACATCAAGATGGATCGCCTGGCTCTGGAGCTGAATGTCAAGCGGCTCAAAGTATCAGTGGCGCTCAACGAAATGGAAACCCAGGGACTGATCAAACTCTATCGCGGCAGAATCAGCATTCCTGCACTCGAGAAATTAATCAATAGATAATAATTACAATTATGCAAGATAACAACTCTACAAAGAATAACGAAACCCAGAAGAGAGAGAATCCTTTCTTCCTGCCCTACGGCACCCCACATTATACAGTCCCTTTCCACCGAATCCAGCTCGGCGATTACGAAGAGGCTTTCATGGAAGGTATCCGACGCGATGACGAGGCCACTGATAAGATTATCAATGACCCGGCAGAGCCAACCTTCGAGAACACCATTGCCCGCGTAGATACCGAGAAAGGGGAACATTATTACGATCTCCTAAGTCGTGTTTCCAATGTTTTCTCTTGCATGATGAGTGCAGAAACCTGCGATGAGATGGAAGAACTGGCACAGAAACTGAGTCCTATTCTCACCAAGCATGCCAACGATATCACCTTGAACAAGAAGCTCTTCGAGCGCATCAAATACGTTCACGATCATCCAAACCGTGAACTCAATGCCGAGGAACAGATGCTCCTCGACACCAGCTACGACGGTTTCGTGCGCAGCGGTGCCCTGCTCGATGAGGAAGGCAAGGAGAAGCTGCGCAAGCTCACCGAGGAGGCAAGCATGCTCACCCTCCAGTTCTCGCAGAATCTACTGAAGGAAAACAAGGCTTACACCCTGCATATCACCGATAAGGCTCAGCTCGACGGACTCCCAGAGACCGCCATCGCTGCTGCAGCCCATAATGCAAAGGAGAAGAACGAAGAGGGATGGATCTTCACCCTCGACTTCCCTAGCTACTCTCCTTTCATGACCTACTCTACCCAGCGCGAACTCCGCAAGCAGATGTACATGGCGAGAAATACCGTCTGTACCCACGACAACGAGCAGAACAACCTGCAGATCTGTCAGCGACTGGTCAACCTGCGCAGAGAGCTGGCACAGCTTCTGGGATTCGAGACCTATGCCGATTACGTACTCCGTCATCGTATGGCAAGCACCACGGAAAAAGTGTATAAGCTTCTGAACGATCTCATCGATGCCTACAAGCCTACCGCCATCCACGAGGCAGCAGAGGTAGAGGCGCTCGCCAGGAAACTGGAGGGCGATGATTTCGAGATGCAGCCATGGGATTTCGGATTCTATTCTCATAAGCTCCAGATGGAGAAGTACAATCTCGATGCAGAGATGCTTCGTCCTTATTTCCAGCTCGATAAGGTGATTGATGGCGTATTCGGTCTTGCCAACAAGCTCTACGGCATCACCTTCCAGGAGAACAAGGACATCCCGGTCTATCATCCTGACGTCAAGGCATACGAGGTATTCGATAAGGATGGCAGCTATCTGGCAGTCTTCTATGCCGACTTCTTCCCTCGCAAGGGCAAGCAGGGAGGTGCCTGGATGACAGAGTTCCAGGGACAGTGGATAGATTACAAGGGCACCAATGTGCGCCCTCATGTCAGCGTGGTAATGAACTTCACCAAGCCTACCGCCGAGAAGCCAGCCCTCCTGACCCTGGGCGAGGTAGAGACCTTCCTCCACGAGTTTGGTCACAGCCTCCACGGCATGTTTGCCAACACCCGTTTCGAGAGTCTTTCGGGCACCAATGTATGGTGGGACTTCGTAGAGTTGCCATCCCAGTTTATGGAAAACTATGCGGTGGAGAAGGATTTCCTGCGCACCTTCGCCTTCCATTACGAGACAGGCGAACCATTGCCTGACGATCTCATCGAGCGCATCGTGAAGAGCCGCAACTTCATGACGGCTTATGCCTGCCTGCGCCAGGTAAGTTTCGGATTGCTAGATATGGCATACTATACCAAGAAGGATGCCTTTACAGAAGATATCATCCCATTTGAGAAGGAGGCATGGAAAAAGGCGATGATCTTACCTCAGTTGCCTGATACCTGCATGACCGTACAGTTCTCTCATATCATGGCAGGTGGATATGCGGCCGGCTACTACAGCTACAAGTGGGCAGAGGTGCTCGATGCCGATGCCTTCAGCGTATTCAAGAAGAACGGCATCTTCGATCAGGCTACCGCCCAGAGCTTCCGCGACAATATCCTTTCTAAGGGAGGCACCGAGCATCCGATGACGCTCTACAAGCGATTCCGCGGACAGGAGCCAACCATCGATGCCCTGCTCGAACGCAACGAGATCAAGAAGAGTTAAGAGTTTTATCTGCAAAAGACAGAATCATTCATCATTGATTGTAAATTGTTAATTATAAACTATTAACTATAAAAAAGGATGGAAAATCAACTTTCTAAACAGAAGAAGCTCGACCTGCGCTACCTGCGTATGGCTCGCATCTGGGCTGAGAACAGCTACTGCAAGCGCCGCCAGGTAGGTGCGCTGGTGGTGAAGGACAAGATGATCATCAGCGATGGATACAATGGAACTCCCAGCGGATTCGAGAACGTCTGCGAGGAGAACAATGTAACCAAGCCCTACGTTCTGCATGCCGAGGCCAACGCCATCACCAAGCTGGCACGCAGCAGCAACAACAGCGAGGGCAGTACACTCTATGTCACTGCCTCTCCCTGCATCGAATGCTCCAAGCTCATCATCCAGTCGGGCATCAAGCGTGTGGTCTATGCCGAGAAATACCGCCTCACCGACGGTGTGGATCTTCTGAAGCGTGCAGGAGTAGTGGTAGAATACATGAATCCGGATGAAATAAGAGAGTAAAAGAGAGAAAGAAACGTTAGTATATTAAATTAGTTAGTTATGAATATGAATAAGAATAAGACCAATCGGTATATGCCCTTCATCATGGCGCTCTGCGTTGTGCTGGGCATCATCATCGGCACATTCTTTTCGAATCATTTCGCTGGCAACCGACTCAATGTCATCAACAGTGGAAGCAACCGTCTGAACAACCTGCTTCACCTCATCGATGACCAGTATGTAGATGCCGTGAACATCGATTCGTTGGTTGATAAGGCGATTCCTCAGATACTTGCCGAACTGGATCCTCACTCTGTCTATATCAGTGCGAAGGATGCAGCAGCCGCCACCGACGACCTCAAAGGTTCGTTCTCGGGCGTGGGCATCGAGTTTGTCATCCGCCAGGACACCATCCATGTGCAGAATGTGATTCAGAACGGACCAGCCGAAAAGGCTGGATTGTTGGCAGGTGATAAGATTGTGGCCGTAGATGGCAAGCCTTTCGTAGGCAAGATTGTCACCAATCAGGAAGCGATGCATCGCCTCAAGGGTCCTAAGGATACCAAGGTGAAGATTGGTGTCATCCGCTATGGCAGCAAGAAGGTGCAGACCTTCACCGTCACCCGTGGCGAGATACCTACCAAGAGTGTCACCGCTGCCTATATGCTCGATGACAACACCGGATATATCCGCATCAAGAACTTTGGCGAGAACACCTATCCTGAAATGCTCATCGCCCTGGCAAAACTCTCGCAGCAGGGATTCAAGAATCTCTGTATCGACCTGCGCGACAATTCAGGTGGTTATCTCACAGCCGCTGTGAATATGGCAAACGAGTTCCTGCCAGAGAAGAAACTCATCCTCTATACCCAGGGCCGCAAGTCGCCTCGACAGGATTACATGAGTGATGGCAAGGGTTCCTACCAGAAGATTCCGATGGTTGTGCTCATCAATGAGGGTTCTGCTTCTTCGGCTGAAATCTTTGCAGGAGCCATGCAGGACAACGACCGTGCCACCATCATCGGCCGCCGTTCGTTCGGTAAGGGATTGGTACAGCAGCAGATTGAGTTCCCTGACCACAGTCTCATCCGTCTTACCATCGCCCGTTACTATACTCCATCAGGCAGATGTATCCAGAAGCCATATACCTTGGGCGACAGCGGTGATTACGAGCAGGATCTCCTCACCCGTTACGAGCATGGAGAATTCTTCTCGCAGGATAGCATCAAGCATACCGGTCCGGCTTACCATACCGGCATTGGCAGAGTGGTTTATGGTGGTGGTGGCATCACTCCAGATATCTTCGTTCCTGAAGATACCCTGGGTATGACATCTTACTTCAAGGAAGCGAGCATGAGCGGACTGATTCTCCAGTTTGCGTTTACCTATACGGATGACAATCGTCCTAAGTTGAACAATTTCAAGGAGATGATGGAACTCGCCGATTATCTTGACAAGCAGAACCTGGTAGAGCAGTTTGTCGTTTATGCCGACAAGCGCGGACTGAAGCGCCGTAACCTTCTCATCCGCAAGTCTCACAAGCTGCTGGACCGTGTCCTCGACAGCCGTATCATCTACAATATGCTGGATGAACAGGCGTGGACTGAATACATCAACCAGGATGATCCTGTGATCAGGAAAACTCTCGAGGTCTTCAATAATCACGCTGCCTTCCCTAAGAAACCTGCTGTACCGGCAAAGGCTGCAAAAGCAACAAAGGCTACAAAGGCTGCAAGCAACGTGGTAAAGAAGAAGTAAGCATGGATAAGAAAGAATTAAGAAATACAATAAGAGATAGAAAGCGACAGTATTCCTCAAGTGCTCTTGAGGAACTGTCGCTTTCTGTTTTGTCTCATCTAGCAGAGAATGGGCATCTGCAGTCTGCTCATACGGTGATGATGTACTATTCACTCCCCGACGAGGTGAATACCCATCGTTTCATCGACAGTCTGGTAGCTTCCGGCAAGAAGGTATTATTGCCCGAAGTAATTGACGATCACAATATGGTGCTCCGTGAATACAGCGGAAGAGCGGATTTAAGAGAAGGCGCCTATCATATCATGGAGCCTGCAGGCGCCCTTTTTCCTCCCCATCGTTACAGTGAGATAGATGTAGCCATCATTCCGGGTATGGCATTCGATACACAGGGCAATCGTCTGGGCAGGGGCAAGGCCTATTACGACCGCTTCCTTCCGAAGATTCCTGGAGCCTACAGAATAGGCATCGCCTTCCCCTTCCAGCTCCTGTCTCAGATTCCTACGGAGGAAACAGACATCGCCATGAATGTAATCGTCTCGTAAGAAAGAGATTATCTCATAAAAAAAAGTATTTTTTTCGCAGAAAAATACAATATAACGCAGGAAAATGCGTTAATAAAAGAAAAAAGACGTTTTTTTATTCTCCCCGATTAAACCTTTTCGGATTTTCGGGGTCAAATAGAACGATTAGAATTCATAAACTGAACTTTTATTATATCGTGTAAGATTCAATAGGAAATTTATTAGTTAGTATTTAGGTAGATCTGAAGCACCGGCTTGTGAAAGTCGATGCTTTTTTCGTTTTTTAACGGCAAACAATAGGATTTCTCGTCTTTTTTTACTACTTTTGTATTTCGAACAAGAAAACAATGCAAATCAAAAAAGCATTGCATTCAAAACAATAACGAAACAATGCAAATCAAAAAAGCATTGCATTCAAAACATAAACAACAATGATGAAACGAAATAACTACATATTATTATCCATTCTGGCGTTAGGCCTTATGGCTTCTTGCGCAGAAAAGAAAAAGAGCAAGATTATCATTGCCCCTAAACCTGTGGCACAGGTAACCAACAAACCCACCCAGGAGATGAGCGGATATGAACAGTCAAGAGATGTAGAATGGCTGGGCAACCATTACAAGGTAGTAGTGAAGCGAGAAGCCGACCACGAATTATCCATCATCCAACTGGACAAGACCAACAAGTATTACGATAATAAGATCACCATCCGCATTCTGAGAAGCGATGGCACCGAGTTCTTCAACCGCACCTTTACAAAGGCTGCCTTTGAAAGCAATCTCGATAAGAAGACGAAATCGACGGGAGCCCTTCTTGGCATCGTTTTCGATAAGGCAGAAGGAAACAATCTCTGTTTTGCAGCCAGTGTCGGTTCCCCGGATATCACCAGCGATGAATATCTTCCACTGGTACTGAAAATATCAAGAATGGGTGCCGTCAGTATCAGCAAAGACCAGGTTCTCGATACCGAATCCGATACCGAATCCACCTCTTCAGCCTCTTCTACTTCTAAAGAAGAATCAGAAGATGATGACGAAGGAGTATAAACAAGAAATTCTATTAAGCGCAAGAAGTTTGCGCTTAATAGAATCTGATATCTGCAATCACCATGCTTCCCACCTGCTCGTTCAATCGGCGAACCAGGATGGAGCGATTCATGGTAAGATCAGCCCTCAGTGCCGGATTCATCACTTTCACAAACAGCGTCTGGTTCTTGATGAACTTCTCACCGCAATAGGCTGCGATTGGTGCCCCAACCACAGTCTCCCAACTATCAATCAGACGCCTCTGCAGCAAAGGCGTCTCCAATCCCTGGTTTCTCAGAAACTCAGGCAATAGTTCTGCTATCGATTTAACTTTCTGTCTAAACATAAGCTACTCCTCCTAAAATATGCTATCAAAAAACATACTCTATTTTAAACATACGCAATTTCTCCATTATTCACCTCAAAAATCCGAAAATCGCCATTCAGTCGATGGAGAATCTGATCCAGATGATCCCTATTCGTATCCGTGATGAAAATCTGACCGAAGCTGTCACTCGATACCAGTTGAACAATGGCTTCAACTCTCTGAGCATCAAGCTTATCAAAGATATCATCCAGAAGCAGCAAAGGAGTGGTATTCGAACACGTACGCTGCAGGAAACTGAACTGCGCCAGCTTCAGGGCAATCACATAACTCTTGTTCTGTCCCTGACTTCCCTCGCGCTTCATCTGATAATCTCCGATGGTAAATTCCAGATCATCCCTGTGCATGCCGTGCAATGAATATCCTACGGCTCTATCCTTGAACCTGTCACGCTGAATCACCTCCAGCAACGGTCCTCTCTGACAGTGGGAGATATAATGCAGCCCCACCTTCTCCTGATTGCCCGAAATATGCTGGTAAATCTCCTGAAACAGCGGCACCAGTTCGTTCACAAACGCCTGTCTCTTGGCATAGAGCATTTCTCCGTTCATCGCCATCTGCTGTTCCCAGAGTTCCATCAGTGTAGCATCCGGTTCCTCCTCCATCTTCAGGAGCGCATTTCTATGCTGCAGCGCCTTATTGTAGTTGTTCAGCGCCTCAATATACGTATTGTCGTATTGCGAAATCACCACATCCATCAGCTTTCTTCTCTCCTCGCTTCCGCCTTCTATGAGCGAAACATCCGAAGGCGAAACATAGATGAGCGGGATGAGTCCGATGTGCTGCGAGAGCCTTTTATACTCCTTCTTGTTGCGTTTGAAGTGCTTCTTGGTTCCCCTTTTCATGCCGCAGTAGATATTCTCCATATCTCCATTATCACTCTCGTAGTTGCCCTCCAGCATGAAGAAAGCCTCGTCGTGCATGATGATCTGCGAATCGATGGGATTGTTGGCGCTCCTGCAAAACGAGAGATAGTAGATGGCATCGAGAAAGTTGGTCTTACCCATACCATTATGGCCGATAAGACAGTTGATCTTGGGCGAAAGCTCCAGGTTGGCGCCCTTGATGTTTTTGTAATTAATAATGGAAATATTCTTTAAAATCATAGATACTTTTCTGCTAATTGACTGCAAAGTTAGCAGAAAAAGCCCAAAAAACGAAAAAAGTAGGCTAGAAATTTCAATATCTGAATAAAAATCAGTAAATTTGCAACCTAAAAGAGCTAGGAATCACAAAGAATAATAAAAAACAAAAAATAAGAAATGGCAAACAACAACGTACAGGCTCAGGAAATCGAGAGCCTTAACATGAATGAGGCCTTCTTCATGAAGTACAAGAAGGCAATTATGATCGCAGTGGTAGCATTGATCGTTATCATCGCAGGTGTATTCGCTTACATGTCTCAGATTGCAGGTCCTCGTGAGGACAAGGCAAGCACATTGCTCGGCAAGGGTCAGACCTATTTCCAGAACGAGATGTATGAGCAGGCACTCAACGGCGATGGCGCTGGCTACGTAGGATTCGCAAAGATTGCCAGCGAATACGGCAGCACCGATGCAGGCAACCTCGCCAACCTCTATGCAGGTCTCTGCTATGCCAACCTCGGCAAGTGGGCAGAGGCAGAGAAGAGCCTCGATGCATTCTCATCTAAGGGCGACGAGATGATCAGCCCAGCCGCTCAGGCAGCCCTCGGCGATGCATACGCTCACCTCAACAAGCTCGATGATGCCGTAGCCGCTTTCAAGAAGGCAGCTTCCATGGCAGACAGCAAGGCAGAGGATGATGCCAACAACTCTCTCTCTCCTGCCTTCCTCATCAAGGCTGGCGAAATTCTGGAGAGCCAGAACAAGAAGGCAGAGGCTTTGAGCATCTATCAGGACATCAAGAAGAAGTATGTAAACTCTATGCTCGTTCAGAGCTCTGAGATCGATAAGTACATCGAGCGTGCTTCCAACTAAATCAGAACATTATGGCAACAGCACTTCATAATTTGTCGGAATACGACTTTTCCAAGATTCCAGATGCCAGCAATATGTGCTTCGGTATCGTGGTAGCAGAATGGAACCCAGAGATTACAGGCGCCTTGCTCGATGGAGCAGTCAAGACGCTGGAGAAGCATGGAGCCATCCCTGAGAACATCCATATGAAGACCGTACCGGGAAGCTTCGAGCTTATCTACGGCGCACATCAGATGGTGCTCAATGGCGGCTACGATGCTGTCATCATCCTGGGTAGTGTGATTCGTGGTGAGACTCCGCACTTCGACTATATCTGCGAGGGTGTCACCTACGGTATTGCGCGCCTCAATGCCACTCAGGAAATCCCTGTCATCTACGGACTTCTCACCACCAACGACCTCCAGCAGGCGAAGGATCGCAGCGGCGGCAAGTTGGGTAACAAGGGTGACGAGTGCGCTATCGACGCTATCAAAATGGCAAAATTCTAATCACATAAGAAAGCTCTTGACGTTTGGCGAAACCTAACTTCAAGAGCTTTTATTATATCCTCATCATATTATTATATATATTACGTAATACATTGTATAATTATACCCTTATTCGTATGAAGAAAGTATTTTTTATCCTCATCCCGGCGGTTATCCTCAGCCTCCTCTCCTGCTCTCCCAAGAAGCCGGCAGAAGAGAAGAAGAGCGGCCACGCTAG